>AMWB02099343.1_pt1 | contig 20586 bp, 16 predicted proteins | sample 200311 | NCBI WGS metagenome assembly AMWB02 (sample SAMN02737377, study PRJNA173069) | bioreactor metagenome | biome: anode biofilm in microbial fuel cells | place: USA: California | collected 2010-12-16 | reverse complement strand
CCAATTTACCGGAAGCCGCCATGCTGCTGGGCCAGCCGGTTGAGGCCCTGCTGGGAGCCGACGGTCTCCAGCTTGAAACAGCATGCAAAAATCTATCCGCATTCGGTGCGCAAGCGGTCTTATTGAAAGGCGGGCATGCGAAGTCCCAACTGATGCTGGATTTGCTTTATACGGTAAAGGATTTTCGGATGAGGCGGTTCAAGTCAGCCAGAATCGATACCCGAAATACCCACGGAACCGGTTGCACCCTGTCCGCCGCAATTGCCGCCCACCTGGCAAAAGGTTATCCACTCGATGAGGCCGTCCTGCAGGCAAAAACCTATATCAGCGGGGCGCTCGAAGCCGGGGCAAACTATCAGATAGGAAACGGTCACGGACCGGTCCATCATTTTCACAGGTACTGGAAATAATCGGGTTCGTCTTCACCTATGTTATCTTGAACCATACATAGGTGATTCCGGAGATGTTCACCTGATGAAAATCATGGACTATCTTGTGGAGCAGGGCCAATCCCAATCGATCCAGATCCGCACCTCCGGCCGTCATCAGGTTGGCCGGCATGTTGATTTTCCCCAGATCTGTCAGATGTTTGCCATAGATGATTTCCACGAACAATTCATCATCCCGCTCGCTGATCTTCAGGACCAGAGAATTGCCGCTGCCGCATTGTCCATCGGCGCTGGCGATATGAACAAAGATCTCTTCGCAGGATAGTTGAAGACGCAAAGTCTGCACCTGGGGAAGATCGAGCTTGTCTGCACACTCCTGGATGCGATCCACCAGCATGGGCAGGTTGTCCAGTCCCGCAGGAATACGGGCTGAATAGCCCTGGCTCTCCTGCAACCGGAAGATCATGCTCAGAACAATCGCCGTCAATCCCCCAGCAGCCACTCCGCTGTTAAGAAACACTCCCAGGGAAGCAGGGAAGAGGCCGGGAAAGAATCTTCCGGATTCGGCAACCAGTCCGATGCACAGGGAAATGCCCACCAGCAGGCCGGACCGGTGGGTCATGCCATGGGAGAAAACCAGTTCCAGTCCCGAAGGGAACATCATCGCGGCCAGACCCATGAGAAAACCGCCGAAAACCGGTGCCGGAAGATGAATCAGGAACATGCTCAGTTTTGGTGAAAAAGGCAAGGCAATGAGCAGCAGTCCGCCGCAGATGCCGACGGATCGGCTGGCCACACCGGTGATCTTCATAACGGAGATATTTTCCGAGTACGTTTCGTTGGGAACTGTACCCAGCATGCCGCTGATCACATTGCCCAGAGCATCGCCGTACAGGGCTCCCTGAACGATTCTGTAGTCGATCTTGCGGTACTCGCGATGAGAGATCTGTTGCACGGCCATGCTGTTGCCGATGGCCTGAACGCCATTGATCACCGTAAGGACAGCCAGGGCAGCGACAAGCGGAAGATACTCCAGTTTCAGATCAAATATCAGACCGGGCCAGGTACCCTGAATCCAGCCCACCCAGGGATAGGAAATGTCCTGGCTATGAAGCAACCCAAAGTACCCGGATATGAGAAGCCCTGCGATCATGCCGAGGATCGGTGACCAGATGCGCAGGGACCGACTTCCGAAAAGGGATACGCCAAGAAGGACGCACATGGTGGTCAGACCTGTCAGGAAACAGTCTCTGGACCCGGAAAAAGCATGACCTTCACCCATCCACTCGGAAACACTCAGGGGAACGAGGCTCAACACCACCAGAAGCAGAATCACCCCACCGACCGACGGCGTGATGATGTGGCGGAGAAAGCGCAGAAAATAGGCCATCAGCATTTCTATGGGAGCCACCAGAAGGCTTAGGGTGCACAGCAGGGGAAATCCGCCGACCTTCAGAATCTCGAGGCTGCCGGCCAGGTACGCGGCAGAACTGCCCATGAACAGGGTATAGCCTGTCCCGAACCGGCCCAGACGCAACACCTGAATCAGCGTAATCAGGCCGGATGCAACGCCTGCGGCTAGCGATGCAAACAGGATGTGATCCATGGGAACGCCTGCCTTCCTGCCGATGATCACGGGCAGAAACACGATCTCGCTGTAGATCAGCATGACATGCTGTACACCCATGACCAGTACGAGCCACAGGGGAGGCGTTTCGTTTACATTATAGAGGAGTTTATTAGCCTTCGCATGCATCGACGGCAATCCCTTTTGGTCTGGTTATCGTCACATGGTATGGATCATGCGGGCAGTATGATGCGGTATGATCCGGTGAATCATCGGTTAATGTTCAGTTGAGGGTTCCTTGTGACCACGGGCTCCCCACCGGAAATGACGCATGCGGGCTTTTTCACGATCAATCCATTGAATTATCAAAAGCCTCCTCTGCTTCCAGATGCAAGCCTTCGCCGACAGAGGCAGGGAAAAACCGCTGAAGCCCGCGCAGAAAGGCAATGGCATCCTGCACATCGCCGAGAGAGCCGACCAGCAGATAAACGGTGCGCCGATACCATGTCCCCGCTTCCATGTAAGCGTCGGTATCCCACAGATTGATCTTCCGGGTTTTGTCCAGGGCGGATTCCTGACCTTCGAAATTATACCAGCTTAAATATGCAGGGGACGGCGTAAAAAAACCGATCGCATGGTTAAGATCCGCACTCGCAGTAATGATGGCCCCTTCTTGGATGGACTGGGTCACATATGAATTGTTGGGAGGCATGGAGATCTCCTCTGTCCCTCCCTGAGCCGTATCAATAAAAAATCTGTCGGAAACATCCAGATTCAAATAGGCGGTAACCCATTCTCTGAAGTAATTCGTGGATTCCGCAGGTTTATATCCCACGGTGTAGCGGATTATTTTGTGAACGGGATGCGGCATAAATATCGCGCGTCTGTCAAATTCCCCGCCATAAAGAACCGGATTGCTCGCGCCGCCCCCATAACTTCTCGGGTCCCATTGAAGGGGCAAAGAGCGGGTGTAAAGACTCTTTTTTGTCACCCGCATATCGGCTACGGGACTGCCGTGATACATCCTGTCGCCCGCCTCAGTCGGTCCGAACTCGTAATCCCCGAGCCCTGGCTTAAAAAGCGCAGTCTGAATTTCCCGGCCGCAATCATTATGATTCACGAACTGTTTGCCGTTCCACCAGAGTTCATAGATCACACCTCCCCAGGACAGGTCGGCATTCACCGTAACCCCATCATGAATGATCTGTGACAGAATGGGATTGTGCTGCTTGCCCGGCGCATCATTTTCGCCGAATCTCGGATACCCGTAGCCGAGAATGCCATCGTCGAGATAACCTTCAATCATTTCGCCGTAGAAGGCCGTCAAATGATCAACCGGATCCGGTTTCACCATTCGATGGATGGGAAACATGGCATCGCTGGCTGACGCGTACGGGTATCCCAGCAGATATTCGACCTGATAGCCCGGCACGTCCGCGGTATTGGACGCCATATGGTCCATATCCGCACCCACGGAAAGGAGTCTGTAAAGGGGGAGCGTGTTTTCTCCGGGGTTGGCATTTACATAATAGAGATTGCCTTCATTCACCGTGCCGTGAGGCAGGTTTTCCACTGCGCCTTGTACGGATGTCATATGGTCTCCACCCGGACCGAAAGACGGCATCCAATATCGGATCAAGGGCGTAAGTATCACGTTCAGACCGGGAATGTTCTCAAGCGTATCGGAGAAAGGGCTGTAAAACAGCGATCCGTCAGGCAGATTCGGGATATTTTCCGAATCACCGGAACGGGAGGGCCTGTGGCCCGGGGGGATGATGTCCACATATGCCTGCGCATTGAATGAACATATCAGGCAGAGCAAAATGCTTATTAACCCGAAGCATTTCAGACCTCCGGGCAGATGGGTGATTATCGGGATTTTGTCTGAAAACATCGATTTCGCTTTCCGCATAGGTTATCCTCTCTTTCCCCAAAATCATTTATGGGTAATCTTCGCAATGATGGGAAAAATGACGTAATGCACCGCAGCAGCCGGACTTCCAAATAACTTCACCGAAGTTATTTTCTGATATAGCGTCGCAAAGCGGCGTCACCCGGCTTTTTACGAAGCCGTCAAACTGATTGTGTCACTATAAGCAAATCATGTTTGTACGTCAAGAAAAGCCGGGCCGTCAATCTTATATTGACATTGTGGCCTGTTTCTGTTTTTTAATCATATGAGACGGTTATACAGGTTGATAGCAGCGTTGCCTCCCCCCATTTAAAATATTGAGCTATTACGACACAAACAACCGTCAACAAGTCGGGAATGAAAGGCAAAATGACTCCGGAAATTGAATTGCTGGAAAAATATCGAAATCAGGCACAGATGCTTGCAAACAAGGTAAAAAAACGGTTCAAGCATCTTCGCAAGCGTTTTGCCGGGCAGAACATCGAGGTGTTCCGGCTTTACGACTGGGACATCCCGGAAATACGCGCGGCTGTCGACTGGTATGCCGGACATCTGGTCATTGCCGAATACAAAAGAAAACAATCGACTCCCGAATGGCTTCCCATGATGGGGCAGGCCGTGGCTGAAGCATTGAACGTTTCATCAGATCAGGTCCATCTGAAAGAAAGATTCATGGGGTCACGGGAAGGCAGCCGGTATGAACGCCTTGATTACACGGATCAGAAAATCGTTGTTCCCGAAAGAGATCATTTTTTCTACGTCAACCTTTGGGATTATGTGGACACCGGACTTTTTTCAGATCACAGAAACACGCGGCAACTGGTGAGGGAAATGGCCGAGGACAGGGATTTTCTGAACCTTTACTGCTATACCGGATCATTCTCCTGCTATGCAGCAAAAGGGGGGGCGCGCAGGACGGTTTCCGTGGACAGGTCGGAAACCACGAACCGATGGGCCAGAGAAAACATGAATCTAAACGGGATCTGCGAAGAAAAAAACCTATTGGTTCAAGCCGACACCTTTGATTTTCTCAAGAAAGCCAAACGGGAGCATGAAACCTTCGATCTGGCAATCGTCGACCCGCCGTCTTTTTCAACAAGCAGAGAAAAAACACATGATTTTGACATATCCGCGGATCACCCCATGCTCCTAGCTGCCGTTGTTTCGGTGATGAGAACGGGTGGCACGATCTTTTTTTCGACCAATCATCAAAATTTCGAGCCGCACCTGGATCACCTCGATATCGCGGAGGCGAAGGAAATCACCGCCATCACCATCCCCGAAGACTATGCCAGCAAGAGAAAGACCATCCACCGTTGCTGGAGGATTATGGTTTGACAATCGATGTCTCTGGAATAACTCGGGATTTCAAGGCAGACCGGATCGGTTTTCAAAACCGGATCGGTCTTTCTGGATGAATACAAATGGTATTTCGAAAATATCCAACTCCTATAGCGGTGTTTTATTCGACAGGACGGCGCCGAACGCAGCAGATTTCTCCAAAGTCCAACGCGGTAACAGCGGCGGCTGTGGAATCCGCCTCGCCAACGGCTAGCACCTGCGCCTCTCCCGCTACCGAGCCGTGTGAATTCAAGATGTCAAGCTGATCACCGCGTTTCAGACCCTGTTTTTTCCCCAGGGAAAAGGCAATCTGAATTCCCTCCGGTACGCGCTTGACCATGTAAACCTCGGCTTGTCCGGTGTCTGCCAAAGCCTTTTCCAGGCGGCTGGAAACAGCATAATTGAAAAGCATGATAATGGCCAGTCCCGGAAAAAGAATGATCGCCGCCCATCCCGCCGTAATACCATAATAGCGTTCCAGATACGGGCCATGACTTTTTCTCAGGCTCAGCGCGTCCGGATAAACCTTGGCCAGAAAGACCAGGGCCGGATTGACCTTATGATCTCTGGCGTCCCGGACCTTGATCGTATATTCGCCCGGCAGGGCCCTTGCGGAAACCCGCACCTTTCCCCGCCACATCGTATTGCCCAGCCAGAAACCGGAAAAAACTTCACTGAATTCAAGAACCACTTCTGGGGAATCAGTTTCCGCAACCAGGTCCGCCATTTTTTCCGACTTCTCCGGCATGACGCCGGTCAGGTCGTATTGACCATTCACCCGAGTGTAAAAGACATTAAATTCATATATGAACCTGGATATCAATGAATCCAGAAGGACAACGGCAATCAAAATACAAAAGACGGCCCCGACTCTGCCGGCCGTCTTCCGAAGGTCACATAGTTGATCCGGTGTCATGAGGCAACGCTTGCTGCTTTGGTCTTAAGCCGGCGCAGAAAAAACAGACTGGTTAATACGGTCGGCAACAGCAGGCTGAAGAATGTTTTTACGAAGGTTAGCGTAAAAGCCTCCGGCGCCAGGTTGGCAAAATACATCGCAATGCACAATTCAACCAGAAGCAGCACATCCAGCGTGATGACGACAATCTTCTGTTTATAATTCAATCCGTCGCCAACCGGAGCACCCAATTCGGCATCGCTGTTGAACACATTTATCATTGTCCGACTCCTTCATGCGCAATGTACCGGACGGGGAACTGCCCCTGCCCCATCCGGTTCTACATGATCTTATTTCTTGAAAATGTCCGTCTTGCTGATATTCATGAACCGCAGGGCTTTTCCCGGTTCTTTAAAATAAATCCGGACTTCGTCCCCCGAATCCCAGGTATAATCCGGCAGCGCGAAATACTCGGCAGGCACGCCAATGGTAACGAGCAATTTCTGGCGAGAGGAATAGATGGTGATCTGCTTCTTATCTTTGTCAACCACTGGAAATTTCTTGGCTTTTTCCGTTGCACTATCATAGACCAGCGGGTGTTTTCGATCAATGTTTTCCTGCTCGTCAATGGGAATATAGTCAATGGTCTTGAAATTCTGGGCGGCCTTGTCAAAGATGACGATCTGCTTTTTCTGGGTGTCCAGTTTCATGCGATAGCCGACTTTGGGGTCTGCGCCCATTTCCTCGGGGTTGACAGGCTTCAGGTAGGTTACCGGCGGCAAAAAGCTGTAATCCGGGTTCTTGGCATCGTGCTTGACATCCCGAATGATGGTGATAAGCCCTTTTTCCTTGTCAAATTCGATCGCCCTTCCCTGATCCACCGTGCCAAACTCCGTGCACCCGAAAAGAAATATCGGCAAAAGGATTGCGGTCATCATTGTCCATAATATTTTTCTGATCATATATCGACTCCTTGAATAGTATTTAGATTTGATTTTCTGCAATTCAAGCTCTTGCTTTTTTCGCGGCAATTTCTGCCTTGGCACCTTTGATGAACGCCAGAATGATATACAGTGAAAGAGCGGAAACCAGGCCCAGAATCAGCGCAGTTGCCGAGTTGTCCATCAGTGTTGCGGTTGACGGATACCATTTGCCAATGAACTTCAGAAGAATGGAAACCGCACAACCAATTACAGCACATCCAAAAGCAATGCGGATACCATAGCCCTTGATATACTTGGTGGCCACGGAGCCGATCTGTGCGCCGATTGCCGCACCCATCAGCATGATGATGGCTGCCACCAGTTCGGTTCTTCCTTTGAATGTATACGTGGCCGCACCGTAAAGACCGGATATCATTACCTCAAAAAGGTCGGTTCCCACTGCAACGTGTGTGGGGCAGCCGAGCAGATAGATGAGGGCCGGCATACGGATCAGACCGCCGCCGATTCCCAGAATTCCGGCCAGCCAGCCGGTCAGAAAACTGACACCAATCGGCAACCATGCCGAACAATAAATCCCTGCGACCTTTAAATGCACCATGGGCGGGATCTTCATTTTATGCAGGGTCTTATGCCATTCAATACCGGTACTCAGGGCATCGACTTCTTTGCCGGCCTTGACTGCCGCACGGTCTTTATTCATTTTCTTGACCACATCGGCAAAAACCGTCCAAGCGATCAGGATCAGCAGCACCAGATAAATATATCGCACCACTTTCTCCACATTGCCCAGGCGCTCCATCCACATGACCATCTGTGCCCCGATCTCGAACCCTGCTACCGTTCCAATGATCATGATACAGCCGAGCTTGTAATCGACGTTGCCGAACTTGCCGTGCCTCATGGTGGAAATCAGAGATTTTCCGGCCATATGAGCAATGTCCGTGCCAATGGCAAACGCCATTGGAAACCCGAGAATATTCAGACCCGGGGTAACCATCCATGCCCCGCCCATGCCGAAAAAACCGCCGATTACGCCAACGCCGACACCGAGAATGATCAGACCCGGCCAGAATATTTTAACGCCTGCTATAGGCATCAATACATATAACCATTCCATGCTATCCCCTCCTTAAACTGTTAAATTACAGTATCAATGTTCAGCCAGTTCTCTGTGCTCCAGGTCCAGACCCAGGAATTTCATAAAAAAGTCGGCAATTGTGCCGAAAATAACACCGATGACCGGAATCAGAATGACGGTGACCACTGTGAAATAGAGATGACTTTCGTTGTAGAGATTGGCCCACCATGCCTCGAATGCCGGCAATCCGCGCGTGTCGGCCACAATGACCATGATGTCGATTTTACCCCCTCCGGCAGCCATCGCCAGAGCCGGCAGCAACAGAATCAAACTGGTTCCGCTTATAACAAGCGATGCCATGCGCCTGTAAATCTTTTTAAAATGCTTCCTCATGAGTGGTATCCTCCAATAATTGTAAATGTCATGGGTTGAACTTACCGAACGACCAGAACCGAGCACGGCGCATACGTGACGACCTTTCCGGCCACGCTGCCTATCAGAAGTCTTTCCATACCGGTTTTGCTTTTATGCCCCATAACGATCATATCAATATTATTCTTGCCGGCAAATTTAACGATATTATCCGCAGCGGAATACCCTGCCTCAATAATCGTTTTCACGGCAACGCCTGCCTTTTCGGCTTCCGATTTTCCCCTTGCGATCGTTTTTTCAGCCATCTGCATCAGCGATGCACTGGCCTGCTTCAATCCGCCTTCGTCTTCCGGAAAATCCGGATAAACGGTCATCAGCGTCAATTCGGCTTTTTCTTTTTTGGCTATGCCCAATGCTTTATCCAATGCTTTTAACGCCGGGTCCGAATTATCAAAAGCCACCAAAATTTTCATCTTTCACCTCCCTTATAAGATTTGTATAAATAAATTGATTTGCTTCCAATCATTTTCAGAGTTGCGTGATTTGATTTGCCCCGGTTAAAAAGCAACTTCCATACCACGCCATAGATATTTATCACGCAATAATTCAGCTTAACGCTACAATATTCTATAATAACAAATTATAATTAACTAATGATTATTTTCATAACGACATATACTCATCTGACAATTGAAAATAGCGCTTGTTTTTTGCGCAAGTATTAATTAATATATTGCGCTATAAACAACGGCTGATTTTGAAAACCGACGGTTTTGCGCAAAATTTGGGGGAATTGATGAGATTATTTTTCAGCGAATCTTTTACCTCAGGTGCTTCACTGCTTTCTGATAAATTTTCAAGCTGGAGCATCCGGAAAAAGCTGATTACGGCCATTCTACCCCCCGTGATCTTCATCCTTCTGGTCACCGGATTCGTCACCAACTGGTTTTCATCCAGATTCCTGAACATGGCACTGGAACGATCTTCCCGGTTACAGTGCATGGCGCAGGGACATGAAATCGAAAGTTTGCTGGAAAAATGCCGAATCGATCTGATCGCCCTGTCCCAGCAGCCTCCCGCTAAAGATGACCTGAAGCGGTTTCTGGCCATTCATAAACAGACCGGGGGGGATTTTTATCGGGAGCTGGCCTATATCGGAACCGACGTTTTCAGGCGATATTTTCTTCTGAATGCCGGGCCGTCCGTTCAGGAGCTTCGCCCGGAGCAGCTTTCCGAGATTAAACCCAACCCCCTGGTTATTTTTGAACACATCCGGTCCCTGACCTCCGGCCAGTTTTATTTGTCCGATATTACAGAAACATTTTATCCGCTGCCCCTGGATAAAAATGGGCATACCCTTACCACGGTTGTCCTGCGGATGGCCGTCCCCTGCCTGGGTCCGGAGGTCCAGACCGATGGGTTCCTGATCCTGGGTCTGGATGTTCTTTATCTGAGAAATATACTCTCTCTGTTCAATTCCTCCCAGTCACCCCTGAACGCTTTTCCCCGCTCTCCCGAACCCCGTTACGCCTACATTTTCGATCGCCATGGATGGATGCTGTTTCAATCGGAGAGCATCGAGGAAAAGGGCGCCGCACTTTCAACCTCAAAAATCCGCTCCGGCTTGACAGGGACCCTCGGCAAGCCGGGCCTGAATACGGCATTTCGTCCCGATCCGGAACACGAATCCTTCTGGAAGATGGTGGTCGATGTTCAAGCAGGAAATAACGGAGCCATTACCATTGACGAAAAAGGAAAACAGACCCGGTCCCAGACGGACAATTACTATCTGTCTTATACACCCATACGCTTCCAGGCCGATGCGCTGTCCGCAAAGAATACGATTCTGGGTCTGGCTTATCTGGACAGGACACAAATGACTCTGGCTGCTCAGATACGTCAATACGATGTATTGTTTGTCCTTACGATCCTGACCGTTATCGTCATCACCGCGGTCATCTACGCGGTCAATCGCAAAATAACCCGGCCCATACTGGATCTGGCAAAATCCGTTTCCGGAATCGATCCCGAAAAACCCCTTGAGGAAATTCACACTCCGGATCTGGATCAGGAAACGACCCTGCTGAAAAATGCGATCAATGCCATGATCTCGACAATGGCCAACCAGTTAGCGGAAATCAAGCGAAAGGACAGGAACATTCAGATCGCGGGTCAGCGTGAAAAGATTAGACTGGATGAGGAAACGTCCCCTGTTGCTTCTTCTCCCCAGGCCATATTTAATGATCTGGTCGGATTCGGCCCCATGCTCGAATCGCTGAAATCCGAGATCCTGAAGGCGGCAAGCATCACCGCGGATGTACTGATCACCGGCGAAACCGGAACCGGAAAGCAATTGACATCGGAAGCCATTCATCATCACAGCGCCAGGAGAAATGAACCGTTCATAACCATCAATTGCGGGGCTCTGGATGAGAATCTTCTGCTGGACGCCCTTTTCGGACATGTCAGCGGGGCTTTTTCAGATGCCAAAACAGATCGAAAGGGAGCGTTCCTGGCAGCCAGCAAGGGAACGCTCTTTCTGGATGAAATCGGAAACGCTTCGCCAAAGGTTCAGCAGGCGCTGCTCCGAACCCTTTCGGCTCAAAAAGTGAAACCCCTGGGGTCGGACACGGAAATCGACATCGACGTGCGGCTGATATCCGCCACCAACGAAGACCTGAAGTCCCTGATTGACCGCGGCATTTTCCGGGAAGACCTTTATTATCGACTGAAGGTTATTTCCATCACCACTCCCCCGCTTCGGGAACACAAGGAGGATATCCCGGCACTAGTCGACAGTTTCATCAAGGAAGCGTCTATCAGAATGCACAAAGAGGGCATCGGGCTGAGCCGCGGCGCTCTGGAACGCCTGAAGAATTACAATTGGCCCGGCAATGTCCGGGAACTGAAAAACTGCATTATCCGGGCGGTGGCCATGGTGGAATCGGATGTGATTCAAACCGAAGACATCCGCCTTGAAGAAGCGTCCGAGGATTTGCCGATACTCATGTTAGAGCCACCTCTTCCGCCATCAAAATCTCCGGGTCGCAGCCAATCACGGGAATCTTTTCGTGCAGACCAGCCGAATTTGAGCAAACGCCAGCAAAAAGCATTTCCCGCTATTCTTCAGAAAGGCGAAATTACCCGCCAAGAATACCAGCAGTTGATCGGAGCGGACCTGCCGACCCGAACGGCCCAATACGATCTGCAGGACCTGGTCAAAAAAGGATTCTTGATAAAGTCCGGGAATGGTCCCGCAACACGATATTATCCCGCAAATTTTAGCTGATTTATACGCAAACCATCACGCAATATAGCGATGGGACAATTCGCATGCTTCTGCTTCAAACACTCCCCAATATACTTATTATCTCATTGTTATCATGGTATTTTTATCGCATGATTGCGTATTTGGATCATTTGCCGCAAGCATGCCGCCTCTCCATGGTAAAATAATTGCATATCAATCATTCAACGTTTTCTAAATTCATTCACTTTTGACGGCATTGATAAAGAGGTCTTATGCTGCTTGGCAAAATCAAATCGATGTTTCAATCAAAGCGGAAATCAAAACTTTCCCGAGATGATATTCAAGCCATTTTTCGCACCAAATATGTCAATTTCAAGATTCTCCTGGACTCAAATTCGGAGTTATTGAAAATCATTTCTGAAATTGAGGAAAAGTTGCGCGGAGAAACCATTTTCGGCATGTCGTTTATCCGATCACAGACGCTGCGCGCACTGTTTCATGCCGGCAGAATGATCCGCAGTTTTGAAAGCCTCTCCGGCCGGCCTTCTCCCACACTGTCAGCCGTCCTGGACCAGATTCATCAGGTTATCCAGCAGGAACAGGAAATTCAACCGGTACCAAAAATTCCTGAATACATATTACCGTACGATCTCATTACAAAGGAAATGACGGAATCCGTCGGAGGAAAAAGCGCCAACCTCGGAGAAATCCTGAACCATGTTCATCTGCCCATTCCCGGCGGATTTGCGATCACGACGACGGCTTTCGAAGGGTTTATTCAATCAAAGGGCCTGGTTGAGGAGATTCGGAAGCGAAAGATGGAACTGGATATCATCGCCCCGGAAACCATTGTCAGTGTCAGCGAAAGCATCCAGCAGCTACTGATTCAATCGGATGTCCCGCAGGATATCGAAGCTGCAATTATGGATGCTTACCATCAGGTGTTCGATCCTGCCGGAGCTCATCAGGAGTCCATGCTTGTGGCATTGCGAAGCAGCGCTATCGGCGAAGACAGCGAGATGTCCTTTGCCGGACAATATCTTTCCGTGCTGAATGTTCCTCAAAAAAATATTATTCAAGAATACAAACGCATCATCGCAAGTCTGTTTACCGCAAGAGCCATTTCCTATCGCCAGCACATGGGGATTCCGTTTGAAGATGCCGCCATGAGTGTGGCATGCCTGGAGATGGTGCCTGCCAGCGTCAGCGGGGTCATGTACAGCAGCCATCCTTTCAACATTCACGAAAACAACATCATCATCCAGGCTGTCTGGGGATTGGGACCTTATGTGGTGGATGGCATCATCACACCGGATTCATATACGCTTTCAAAGACTGAACCACCTCAAATTCTGGACATGAAGATATCCTGTAAAACCGTTAAGTTAACCTCCGCAAAGGAGGGATATCTTGCAGAGGAGGCTGTTGATGGAACCCTTCAAAATCAGTCCTGCCTGACCAGCGAACAGGCAGCGCTATTGGCTTCCTATGCCGTCCGGCTTGAAAATCATTTCCATTGCCCGCAGGATACCGAATGGGCAATGGACAATAAAGGAAAATTTCGGATTCTTCAAACCCGGCCATTGAGAAGAAACCAGATAAATATCGAAGGAACCTCAACATCTTCCGAACCCTTGCCCGGCTATCCCGTAATTCTGGAAGGCGGAAGTGTCGCCAGCCCGGGAGTGGGCTATGGGCCGGCTTACCATGTTCGCTCGGAAGCCGACCTGACGGCGTTTCCGGATGGCGGAATATTGATTGCTTCCTACTCATATCCCCAGTACGTTCTGGTGATGCAGAAAGCGCAGGCTTTGGTGACCGATTTCGGGAGCATTACGGGGCACATGGCTTCTCTTGCCAGGGAATTCAGGGTACCGGCACTCTTAAACACCAAAACAGCCACTACATCCATTGAAAATGGCTGTATGATTACCGTGGACGCTTATTCCGGAAGGGTTTACAAAGGTAAAGTGGATAAACTTCTAGAAATGCGGATTGATAAAAAATGGTTTATGAAGGATACGCCGGTGCACAATCTGCTGCGTAAGAGAGCCGATCTGATTCTCCCGCTCAATCTGATCGATCCGAAGTCTGCCCAGTTTATACCCGAAAACTGTAAAACCATTCATGACATCATGCGATATATCCATGAAAAATCATATGGAGAAGTATTTCAGATCAGCGATATGGCCTCGGACCGCGGCAGCATGTCCGTTCGCCTGAAGGCCCCTCTGCCGCTGGATCTGTACATCATCGATCTGGGAAACGGCATGTCAGAGGATGCCTTTCAGTCATCTACGGTTACTGTGGATCAAATCACCTCGGCTCCCTTCAATGCCCTGCTCAGAGGAATGCTTCGAAAAGATCTGCGGGCGATGGAGCCCCGTCCCATTGAGTTGAAAGGGCTGTTTTCCGTCATGAGCCAGCAGATGCTCGCTCCCCCGAACCGGAGTACCGAGCGGTTCGGGGATAAGAGCTACGCCATTATTTCGGATAAATACCTGAATTTCAGCTCGCGCGTGGGATATCATTACAGCATTCTGGATACTTACTGCGGCCTGACACCGACAAAGAATTACATTAACTTTCAATTCAAAGGCGGCGCTGCGGATGATGTCCGCAAGAACCGGCGCGTCAGATCCATTGAAAAAATTCTGGGGGCACTGGGTTTTCTGGTCGAATCGCAAGGGGACCGGGTAACGGCGAGATTTGCCAAGGAACAGCCGGCGGTCATCGAAGAAAAGCTGGACTATATCGGCCGTCTGCTGCTTTTTACGCGGCAGATGGATATGCTGATGACGACGGAATCAGCTGTCGACCATCTGGCGGAATGCTTCTTACAGGGAAATTACAGTCTGGAATCCAAACCAGAGCCCTGATGACTTCGTAAATCGTACGATATCGGCGTGATACTTGTTGTCATAACGGTTTTTGCTTACCGTTTGTATTTTTTCCTTCCCGTTCCGTTTTTCGCTCGTGAGCCAGGGTGATCCGATCCAACAACTCTTCGGTGTCACAAGGCTTCAATAGATAGTCATTGACGCCGAAGTCCGTGATTTCAACGGCAGCGTCCAGGAACGCATGACCGGATAAAACAATGACCTCTGCTCTGCATCCCTGTTCGCGCATGCGCTGGAGGACAGCCACGCCGCTCATTCCCGGCATTTTGATATCCAGCAGCACCACATCAACACTACAGGTTTTCAGCAACTCCAGGGCTTCTTCTCCGCGGCTGGCACCCAAAGCCTGAATTCCCCTGGCCTGAAGCCGTTTTACCAGAACCGAGCGGAAACCATCTTCATCGTCCACAATCAAGACGCAGGGCATTTCAGACATGCAACATCCTTTTTTGCCAAACCATCCATGACATTTTTCCCAGTTGCTTATTCAACATAAACCTTCTGACCCGGGAATATTTTACTGGCAGACGACAAATTGTTGATGCTTAAAAAGCGATCAATCGGCATATTGTGGCCGCTTGCGATGGAGAAAGCATTTTCGCCTTTCTTGACCATATACTTCTTCAACCCGGTGTCGACGGCGGCCGATTTATCCGGTTCCGGGATGGTAAGGCTCTGCCCGACCGTGATATTGAAAGATGAAAGCTTATTGGCCTCCTGAATTTTTTTGGTTGTCACCCCGTAGCGGCTGGCAATGTTGTAGAGGGAGTCGCCGCTTTTAACCACATAGGTAACCCCGCGAGCCGGCTCAGGTTTCTTGACAGCGGCGGATTTTGCAGCGGCAGGACTTGCCTTTGAAGCAGGGGGCGCCTTTGCCAGCGCGGGAGTCGCTTTTGCCGAAGGAGGGGGCGTCGCTGGGGGAACCAGCAGAACCATGCCGGGTTTGATGGTTGCAGATTTTTTTAGTTTATTGATCTGAATTATGTTTTGTTTGCTCGTATGATACTGTTTGGCCAAGGATGCCACGGTTTCTCCACGCTTGACCTTGTGTGAAGCCAGCTTCTCCTGATGGGTTGCCGCCGGCTTTACCTGCTCAACGTCTTCCGCGGGGATGCTGTTGGCTTCCGGAATATTCTCCAGTTGGGATAACAGCATATCCGATGCTCCCTGGGGAATTTTAAACGGGTAATTGTCGCCGGGGATGATCCCGTATCGCAGTTCAGGATTGAGCCGTTTCAGGGTGGATTCCAGAATTCCGGTGGAATCGGCAATGTTTTTGATTTGAAGCTGACGGGAGACCGGTACGGTTTCGAATTCCATCGGTGATTCCGGCTGAATATCCGTCAGACCATACTTTTTCGGGTTCTGGATGATATGAAGGGTCGCCTGAAATCGGGGGACATAGCGGGCGGTCTCACGAGGTAATTTTTCATACAGGTCCCAGAAATTATCCAGATAATTGATGCGTTGCGTGTTGATGGTCCGAAGCACCCGCCCTTCCCCACAGTTATAGGCGGCCAGGACCGTTTCCCAGTCCCCGAAAAGATGATGGAGTTCCTTTAAATACGAAATTGCCGCTTTTGTGGATTTATAAGGATCCAGCCGTTCATCCACGTATTTGTCCCGTGAAAGGCCGAACCGATAGCCGGTTGAAGGAATAAATTGCCATAATCCCAAGGCCCTGGCCGGCGATAACGCCTTGACGTTATAGCCGCTTTCTATCAGCGGAAGCCATGCCAGTTCAAGCGGAAGTCCTTCCTTGGCCAGTTCAGCCTCAATGTATTTCAGGTAACGCCCTGAGCGCTGATAAGCGTTGATAAAAAAATCTTTTTCGCATCCCGTGGTCAGAGACTCGATTTCCGCCTTCACATAATCGTTCATGACCATGGGGATGGCATTGAGGCTGCCTTTGGCGACAACATTCCGCGATCCATATATATCTTGAATACGACGGGTTATCAGATATCGAAGATCTTCCTTCTGTTGAATGAGGCGGGGCCGGTTAAATGTGTCCACCCTGATAATCAGGGCATAGGCCTGATCCAGCGCTGAAATGGCGTTTTCAAGCTGACCTTTCAGCCAGTAATTCTGAGCCAGTTGGCAGAAATCCAGGGCTTCATCCAGAATGTTCTGGTTTTTGATTCCGAAATTGATGCGATCACCTTGTTTGTCATCGTTCTCGGCATCATCATCGGCCAGGTCGTTCAATTCGGCATCTTCGGATATGCGATAATAGGCAGGCGAACGGCGGCAGGCAGCCGCATCTTTTTCGGCTTTGGATAAGATCCTGGCGGAGTCGGAGTCTGATGCTCCAGGCTGTGCCGAAGACAGCCCCTGGGTCTGATGCGCGCATCCGTTCAGCCAAAACAAGGGAATTCCGATAACAAGCATTGAAAGATATCTGTATGTTTTCAAAATGTTGCCCCTCATCTAATATTCATATTGAAAAATAAGCGCCTAATACGTATGGTTATCGCCGAATTTATGATAAAATCATCCAATGGCCTATCTTTAATGAATTACAAAATACTTTGGCTCCTGTCAAGGGTTATCCTCCGGAGAACAACAATGAGCCAACAGGGAATGTACTTATGTGGAAGTCCGTCAGCCTGAGAATTCGTGTCTACGCCATATTGTTCGCACTCGTTGCCATTACATTCATGGGCAATATGATAGCCGTGTGGTATACATTCCGGATGGAAGATATCCTGATAAACATTACCGAAAATCATCTGCAGAATTTCCAGACGGCTGAAGCCATGGAAACCGCGCTGGTAAACCAAAAAGGATTCGTTTCCTATTTCTTTCTGGATGGCGATCCGGAGTGGCTTCGGCAGCTTGGCGAATACCGCCAGATTTTCAAGGAAAAACTGATTGCGGCCAGACATCTGGCTGAAACAGATACTCAGCAGGAGATTTTAAATCGGATCGACCGCGAATACAACACCTATATAGCTTCCAAAGACCGTGTCATCGCGTATTATAAGGACGGCGATAAAGAAAACGGTTTCAAACTGCACAAAGAAGTTCGCTATCTGTTTTTTACCCTTTTGGATTTATGTGAACAATTCAAGGAAATGCAGATCGATCGCATCCATATCGCAGCGGAACACGGCCACTCTCAGGCAGGAAAATTGAGACATATTTCCGTATTGGTATCAACCCTGGTTGTAATAATTGCTATTTCATTGATATCTTTTTTAATTCGACATATCCTGGAACCACTTCGCAAGCTTGCCGGCGAAGCCAGTCGCAAGGGAACAACGGCTGCCTCCCGGAATGAAATCAAATCGCTCCGCCACAGCGTTCACGATCTGATCGAAGATGTGGATCAGACCCATACCGAACTCCAGAAAAGCCGCGAGACCCTGCTTCAGGCGGAAAAAATGGCGCTGGTCGGAAAACTGGCTGCCGGCATGGCCCACAGTATTCGAAATCCATTCACCTCCGTAAAAATGCGCATGTTTTCTCTGGGAAGGACGCTGAAATTAACGGAAACGCAAAAAGATGACCTGGATGTCATATCTCAGGAAATCCGGCATATTGACACCATTGTTCAAAATTTTCTGGAATTTTCCCGGCCGCCGAAGCTTAAAATGCAGCAGGTCAGCCCTTCGGTTATCGTCGATCTGGTCATTCAACTTCTGGAACACCGCCTGATTTCTTATGAAGTCCGCATTTCAGTCAATCGAAAACGCCCGTTGCCTTCGATCCTTGCAGACCCGGAACAGCTTAAAGAAGTCCTGGTAAATATTGTGGTTAATGCCTGTGAAGCCATGAAAAAAGGGGGACAGATCGTCATTTCCGAAGAAGAAACCATTGAGCGGCCAATCGGGAAAATGGTGGTGATCCGTGTCAGCGACAACGGACCGGGAATACCCGGGCCACTGCTGAATAAAGTCATGCAGCCTTTTTTTACAACCAAAGAGGAAGGCACCGGACTTGGCCTCAGCATCGCATCCCGGATTATCGAAGAACATGGCGGCAGACTGGATCTGATATCCACTGAAGGCATGGGTACCACTTTTACGATCACGCTTCCGGTGAAGGATTGACCCTTGAGCAAGATACTGATTATTGACGACGACGATCAACTGCGGAAAAGTTTTCACAAGCTGTTGCTGCAGGAAGACTACAGCATAGACAGCGCCGCTTCCGGAGAGGCCGGCATTGCGATGATACGTCAAAGCCCGCCGGATCTGGTCATTCTGGATATGCGGCTTCCGGGAATGAACGGATTTGAAACCTTCGGGGTGATCCACGAGATGGAGCCGAAACTGCCGGTAATCATCATGACAGCCTACGGCACCACGGAAACCGCCATTGAAGCCACCAAGATGGGTGCTTTTGATTATATCCTGAAGCCCTTTGACATACCGGACATGCTCGCTGTCATCGGCCAGGCCATCGAAGCCGGACGATTCATGCGCTCTCCCATTGACATGAACGGCGCGCCGGACAAGGCAAACCGGGATGCCATCATCGGTCGTAGCACCCCCATGCAGGAAGTGTACAAAGCCATCGGACGCGTTGCACCCACAGAGGCGACGGTTTTGATCCGGGGAGAATCGGGTACCGGCAAGGAGCTGGTGGCAAGGGCAATCTATCAGCACAGTCTGCGTGCGAACAAGCCGTTTCTGGTGATCAACTGCGTCGCCATCCCGGACAGCCTGCTGGAAAGCGAATTATTCGGTTATGAAAAAGGAGCCTTTACGGGCGCCAATCATCGCCGGGTGGGCAAACTGGAGCAGGCAAGCGGCGGCACCGTTTTTCTGGATGAAATCGGCGACATGCCCTTCAGCCTCCAATCCAAGATGTTGCGTCTGCTGCAGGAAAGAAGTATTGAACGGCTTGGGGGCCGGGAGACCATCCCCGTGGATGTCCGCATTATCGCCGCCACCAATCGGAACCTGGAAACCGCCATTGAAGCCGGCCGGTTCCGGGAAGATCTCTATTACCGGCTGAAGGTCGTCACTATCTGGCTTCCTCCGCTCAAAGAACGCACCGGGGACATCCCGCTGCTCTCCGAATATTTTCTCTCGAGATTTTTCAAGGAACTGGGAATGGACTGCCCGGGGATCACTCCGGATGCAGAACTACTGCTCGCCAACTATCCCTGGCCCGGAAATGTCAGGGAACTGGCCAACACCATTCAGAAAACCGTAATTTTCAACCGGGGGGCTCCGCTCGGCGCCGAAGATATTTCACATGCTATCAGCGAGAAATCCCCGGCAATTGAAGACTGCGAGGAGAAACACGAACTGATGCTCCGTCGCATCCTGCATCACACCTTGATGACCAGCACCGGGGAAAATGTATTTGACGCCATCATGGATCAGATCGCCAGTATTTTTATCAGTGAGGCACTGAACCTCAGCGGCGGCAACCGTTCCCGCGCAGCCAAGCTCCTGGGGCTATCCAGGCCGACCCTTCATTCAAAAATCGAAAAATACGGACTGAAATTTGAAACGTCCGTAAAAGAAGGAGCCAGGGAATAGGCGTTTGTTTTTAATGAAACAAAGATCCAACCGCCACATGAACGAATGTTGTCCTTTCACGCAAACCGTCTTGACATTCGAAATAATGGGGCATAAATTACTCGCATTGTTAAATGGTAACTATCAAATTGTATTATGATGATCTATCGGAGAATTGTATCATGAAATTCATTGTCTATGTTAAGTGGTTTTTGATGATATGCCTTGTGGCGATTCCTGTTGCATCCGGCGCGGAGGACAAGGCTTTTGAAACTCTTTCGTATGCCGTTCCGGAAACGCAGTTTACCTTTCAACCGGTGGTGGAAGGCACGGAAGTTGTCCATGATTTTATCATCCAGAACAAAGGAACCGACGTATTATCCATTCTTAACGTCAAAACCGGCTGAGGATGCACGGCCGTCTCGTATTCGAGACAAATCCCCGCCGGCGGCGAGGGAAAA
>AMWB02156859.1_pt2 | contig 20593 bp, 20 predicted proteins | sample 200311 | NCBI WGS metagenome assembly AMWB02 (sample SAMN02737377, study PRJNA173069) | bioreactor metagenome | biome: anode biofilm in microbial fuel cells | place: USA: California | collected 2010-12-16 | reverse complement strand
TAGCGACCATTTCATATCGGTTCCCGTACTTGGCAAGCAAATAAACCGGCCGTTCGCCCTTACCAATAAATATCCGGTTCATGCACTACCCCCCTGGATCAACGTGAACAACATAAAAAAGAAGCACTTGCAACCAATTGAAATTACGGCTTGGGAAGAAGGGTATTAGAAAAATAGATTTTCTTAATTCTGCAATCGAAAGTGACAAATAATCGCACTTCCCTTATGGTTTGTACAGCATAAATTTTACTAAGCCGCCCGGATTTTGACTATTTACGAGTTCTTCAAAGTAGTGCGGGTAGATTTTCGGAGAATGCGTGGGATACGATATCCGCAGGGTTCGGATTATTTTTTTCTGATGATTCTATTTTCACCACAAAAGAGTATCAATTCAGACGCCTTTACACAAACCAGAGTCATATTCAGGGCCTGCCCCATTTCAACGGCAAGGGCCGTGGGTCGGGACATGCTGACGATCATGGGCAGGCGGGCTCTGGCCGCCTTTTGCACCAGTTCATAACTGATTCTGGAGGAAAGAACCACCATTACGGCATCCTTTAAGCTGCCACTCAGCACCAGTTTTCCGATGGCCTTGTCCAGGGCGTTATGTCGGCCGACGTCTTCGGCAAAAGACAATTTATCGAGCCGGAAATCGAAAAGCATGGCGGCATGAGCCCCTCGCGTGCTCTTGTAATAGACTTGTTTTTCGACCAGTTTGTCAATACACGCACCAATCTTATCCCTGTCGATCCGGAAATCGTCTTCTGCAGGCATCAGGGTCTGATACAGATCCTTGACCATTTCCTTGCCGCAAATACCGCAGCTCGTCTGACTGATAAAACCCCTTCGATCGAGAATGTCGCGGACTTTTTCCCGCCTCTCGGGTTTGAGCCTGACTTCCACGACATTCGGGTCAAGATCCCGGCAGAACCCGATTGCCGCAAAATCATAAAAACTGTCCGCAAGCCCTTCTCCAAGGCAGAAACCCGCGGCATGCGGGATCTCATCTCCCGGAGTCCTCATCACAACGGAATAGGGCTTGCCCTCAACACGGATTAAAAGAGGCTCTTCCTGAATCAGCTCAAGATCGCTGTTCCGGCAGAGACCTTTTTCACAACGGATAACGCTGTAAGTGGCCATTAAGGGATGTTTCCGTTTTACACCATATTTTTTTCAACAAGCTCGGCAATATCCATTGTCTTGATTTCTTCTTCCTTGCCCAGTTCTTTCATCCCGTCTCCGATCATAGTCAGACAGAAGGGACAACCCACCGCTACGCTTGAGACCTGCAGATCAACGATTTCTTCCGAACGATCCAGATTGATTCTTTTGCCGATTTTCTCCGCCATCCACATTCTTCCTTCGCCGGCGCCGCAACAAAAACTTTCCGGGCCGTGCCGTCCGAGTTCCTTGAGTCCGTCCTTGGAAACGGATCGCAGGAGTGATCTGGGCTGATCGATGAACTCGGCATGATGAATGACCTCGTAATTTCCTCCCAGTTGCGGATAGTCATGCTTGAGCGTATTGAGGCAGTGCGGGCATGCGGCGATTATTTTTTTGACGTTATAGTTGTTCAGGGTCTCGATGTTTTCCCGGGCCATCATCTGGTACAACATTTCATTTCCGACTTTTCTGGCAAAGTCGCCGGTACATTTTTCCTCCACACCCAGGATCGCAAAGCGGACACCTGCTTTTTGCAGAATTCTGGCCAGGCTTGTGGATACTTTTTTGGACCGGTCATCAAATGAACCGGCGCATCCGACCCAGAGGAGATAATCGACGTTCGGGTCGTCCGACATGGTCTGGATGTCCAGTCCTTTGGCCCAATCGGCACGTTTATCGTAACCGATTCCCCAGGGGTTTCCGTTATATTCAAGCCCTTTCAGAGCCGTGTTCAGTTCCTTGGGATACGCTTCCGCCATCAGGGTTTGACCCTGCCGCATGGCAATGATTCTGGGCACATGCTCAATGGCCACCGGGCACACTTCTTCGCAGGCACGGCAGGTCGTACAGGCCCAAAGCGTATCTTCCGGGATGACATCGCCGATCAGTCGCTTTTTGCTGTTGAGGCCGGCGCGCTCCGCTTTCAGTTTTTCAATTTGTTCGGGATTCTTGCTTTGCCGGATTGCGGAGGACAGTCCGGCTTTTTGAATGACAGGATCAGCATTTTCCAAAAGTTCAAGCTTCAGCTTGTCATTGAAGTCATGCAGGTTCAGCGGTTTGTCGGTGGTATATGTCGGGCAGACCTCCTTGCATCTTCCGCATTCCGTGCAGGTGTAAAGATCCAGTCCCTGTTTCCAGTTGAGTTGATGGATATGATTGATTCCCAGGGACTCTTCCTCCCAGGCGTTCGCATCTTCCAGATCCAACAATTTGGCTTTTTCATGCGGATAGCCCAGACTATTGAGAAAAACATTGGGAAGCGCGGTGATCACATGGAAATGTTTGCCCAGGGGAAGAACATTCAAAAATGTGAGCTGCGTACAGATGTGTAGCCAGAACATCAGGACCAGGATGGCGGCGTTGGCTTCCGCGCTCAACCCTGAAATCAGGGTGGCCGCTCCCACAGAAACCGGAGTCCAGACAAATTCGCTGCCATATTGCGGATTGTTGAAGTAGTGGATCTTGCCCGGATTGTTGAATAATTGAATCAAATTATACCGTGCGCCATCAAGCAGCAGGTCGGAGACCATCAAAATCCCGATCAGCACCAACACGAGATAGGCTTCGAATGTATTGTGCAGGCGTTTTGGTTTTAGAACGGCGCGGCGAAAAATCGCCCAGAGAACCATCAACAGGACAATCCCTTCCATGATATCCTTCAGGGCGATATAAAGATACCCGGCCAAATGGTCACCGCCAAGAAACGGAAGCTGAAATCATGTTTGAAATCCCTCGCCATACAAGGTGATGCTGCGGATCAATAAGACACAGAACCCCCAGAAAATGAACGCATGCATGATACCTGAGCTTCTTTCCTTCGCCCTTCCGACCAGGCGTTTCTGGCCGATGGCCAGCTCTTTTACAAGATCGATACCGGCCTGATCCTTGGCGCCCCGGCCCACCGAGACGACGATGTTGGCATCGGAAAGATCGATTTCACCGCTGGCTTCCGACAGGATTTGCCGGATCACGGCCTTTAAATCCGGTGCTGGAGGAGAAAGTTTGATGACGTTTTTGGTTCACGTGATGCCTTCCGTTGCCTCGAAAGCGCCCGCTCTGACAACCGCCACCAGTTCGCCAGCATGGATTTTAACGCGTTGCAGCACTTTATTGGTAATGGCGGGCCTGATAATTTCGATTTGATCGCCTTCAAGCATCACGTCGGTAATGTCGGTAGCACAGGCGGCATCCAGCCTGGCCGCAACCCTCGGGGCAACGGCTTTGCCGCTTTCGGAAAAACCGAACCAGATCAGATCTGCTCCGAATCGTCCGGCCGCATCCACGACACAGGATGTGTAGGGAGCGGCTGAAAACAGCGCCAATCCGGAATCATCGGCCAGATATTGCGTATCGGAGCCGGCGTTTACCAGTTCTGGAATTTACGCTTCGATATTATGGCCGATCGCCACCACAAGTGATTTCAGCCGCACCACCCTCGAATTTTCGCCCGGTCTTGCGCGTTTCCGGTACGATGAATTCAACGATCTTCGATTTTGGCGCAGCGCCTCCGACCGCATCATATGAAGTGCCGAGCGCCGCCAGGTCCATGACATCGATGGGCATTTTCTTTGCCATCATAATGCCGCGCGTTTGCGGCAGCCGCGGTACATTTATGGCAACATCGACCGTGACAACGGCCGGCAGCTCCAGTTCAACGATTTCTGTTCCGTTATCGCCCAATCGGGACACCTTGATGTGCCTATCGTCCATCACTTCGATGGCGATCACATTGCTGACACAGGGCAGCCCCAGGTACTCGGCCAATATGATGCCGGTTTGACCATTATCCGTATCCTGGGCCTGCTTGCCGGTGATGACCAGATCATAGACTCCCTTTTCGTAAACCTTTTGCAAAACCTTGGCGCAGACAAAGGAATCCGCTTCGGCCAGCATCGGGTCATCGATTTGAATGGCGCTTTTAATCCCCATGGCAAAGGCGCTGCGAATGATTTTGGTATTGTCCTCACCCCCGCCGATACTCACCAACGTGGTTTACGCGTTGTGATTTTCCTTAAGCTGAACAGCGGCTTCCACCGCATTTTCATCCCAGGCATTCATGACATACTGCAGCCCTTCTTGAACAATGGCCCCGTCTTTCACATGCATGTTCAATTCCACATCAACGACTTTTTTTACAGTTGTGAGAATTTTCACCTTGCCCTCCTGATCTGTTATGTTTCCATGCTTCGGTTCGGCCAACGGTATTTTATGATCACATTATAGCTACGATGTAGTTATGTTGTTACGTGATGTCAAGAAAAAAATGATGAATGTTCTTTTTACAGGACAGCGGTTCAGCGCTGTGGGTATCCGGGCACTGTGCGGAAAATGAAATTCACAGCCACTGGATCCGGGGGAAAAAAATAAGATTAATGTTTTTTGGGATTATGACGATAACCTTATTGAAACATAATTTTTTCTGAAAAATAATTTCAAGTCATTTACGCATAAGGAGGAACAATGAAAAAAGGATGCTACGGTATTGGAATATTGTTTTTCATAGTGGTTTGTTGCAGCCAGGCGGCACTGGCCAATGTCACGTTGAACGTAAACGCCAAGAACAGCCCATTGGCCAACAAAATTTACTATGCCGACTCAACCGCAAAGCTTCAGACGGTAACGCTGCCCTGGAAAGAAAAAGCGGTGTATGGCGGTGACGGAGAAGTTGTCATCACGGTCAACAACAAGCTGAAAGGGGATCTGATCATAAAAGTGGATATTGTTTCAAGTAGTGCGGGCGCGATGGGCGTTGCCAGCGCCTGGTTGAAATATGGCTCCACGACCGGTCCTTTCAATACGCCGATGAAAGTCATAGATGTCGTCGCAGATGGTAACCATGCGATTGGTATGACCGCATCTGATGATATTGACAAATCGGATCTGACCACCCTTTGTCTGGAAAAAGGACTCACTGCCAATACAACCATAACCTTGTTGGATTTTATTACTAAATTCACCTCGCCATCGCACATCATCTTAACGGCCGTTCTGGTAGATGATGTAACCGGAGTGAATCCACAAGTCATGGGCGTTGATGTCCAGACAATTTTCTTTAATTATGTCGACACGGCGGTCACACCGGTCCCAGCCCCGATCTGGTTGAAACTCATTCAGTCAGGCAACTGACTCTTTCCGATCCGCGTGGCCTGCCGAGGGATGCGCTACGCCGGAAAACTTATCGTTTAACCCGGGAAATGATGTATTCCGCCGTCTTTTCAGCGGACTGCCCGAAAAGATCTTCCATACGGATCCATTCCAGATAGGTGTCGTCCCACAGGGCGCTGGTTTCCTGAACAATATTCTTGATCCGTTCATGCTTTCCGCCGAGGGCCTTGATTTTCACAGCTAACGGCACCTGGTCCTTAAAAGCAACATGAAGCAGCATCAGATTGCTGATGCTGCTGGCGGAAGCGGCTGAAAAAATGGGAATGATGATGATATTCCGGTCATCATTGCGGCCCCTTCCGATAAACACATTTCCTTCCCGGACAATGATGCGTTTGGTTCCCCGAAGCTGAGAATCGGTTTCAACCCTTGAAGTCAAGCCGGCAATGGAGCCGGTTTTCTGTTGCACCGTGATAACGGTCTGATCGGTGATTTCACCCAGAACATTCAGTCCGTCGATGCCGTAAAGAATCGTGCCGTTGATCTTCGAGACAATTCCCTGAAGATGCTTCAACACCCGGATATTGCTACTGGTCATTTGAGAAATACCAAATCCGGTTTCGGCCAGAACATCAAAGATAACCCCTTCGATTTTCTCGATGATCCGGCTTGTACCAACGGTTACTGTTTTGGCCTGGTGTTTGATGGCGTCAATGGGTCTGGCCATATAATTGATGGCTTCTCCCAGAGAATCAAACAGGGTGCTCAGCATATGCTGGGCTGTCCCTTTTTTACCGAAATCAAGCTCAAAATCCGCTACCGGAAGCCTTCCGGCCAGGTATTTCAGCAAGATGGACAGATCGGATCCGGACTGATAGCCCATCGTGGCACAAAGGCCTTTACTTTCATTATTCTTCTTCAACAGATAATAGAATTCAGCAACCTTTTCCCGGAACGGCCTTTCCAGAACCAACTCATACACATCCATTCCGTCCTGGATATAGCGATCCACCGTCTGCCGGATTTCTTCACGGAAGTCATATAATAGCTTTGAACCTTCATTGATTGCCAGTGCCGCATAATATCCCCAGATATGGCCGACCAGTGTATTGACGATCGGCGACAGATGCTGGGGAACGACCGGAACATGAAACACGTCATCCGCGTATGGTGCAAATCGATCTTCCCCCTCATCGGCAATGACCACCACAGCAGACTTGTGGGCCTTGAAAATCGCCGTATCTTTGATGACATCGCCGATGACGGCTCCACGTGTACCGGCGGCGCAGACAATGATGAGCGGCTCCGAAGACAGGTCGATGTGTTTTTTGTCCTCAACATAATCGGAGGATATGGTTTTATAGCAAAGTTCGCTGAGTTTGATCCGGATTTCATCCGCGGAAGACTTGTTGGGGCCGCTTCCGACCACCGCCCAGTAAGTTCGCATCTGCGCCAGCCGGACGGCCGATTCGCGGATTTCCTGCTGAAGGGAGAGGATATGACGCATCTGCTGAGGAAGTTCCAGCAGATGATGCAGTTCTTCTGCGATAAATTCAGGCGTCCGCCTTCCCTGAAGTCCGGCCAGAAACAGCCCCATCAGCGCTCCGGCAACGATCTGGGAATAAAAGGCTTTGGTGGATGCCACGGACATTTCAATGTCACGACCGCTGCTGGTATACATCACGCCCTGAACTTTAAAGGTAATATCCGAATCCCGGCGATTCACAATGGCAAGGGTACTGGCACCCCGCTCCCGAACCATATCCACGGTGCGGTTGGTATCCGCCGTGGTGCCGGACTGGGTGATGGCAATCACCAGAACATCTTGCATGTTCCCCGCAGTCCCCGGACCGGACAACTTGAATCCGCTCAGCTCTGAGGCTTTCATGGCCGATATCTGAATGCCTGGATCGTCCAGATAATAATTCAAGATATCCGCGCAGGCCTGAGCGGCAATGCCGGCAGTCCCCTGACCAATAAAAAAGATCCGGCGGATGGTCTTTTGGTCAAAGGCAAGCCGGATTCCCGGCGGAATGATGTTTTCGCTCAGCACAACAGCGGAAAGACCGGTATCCGGATGAACCCGCCATCGATTCACCAGGGTTTTTTCCACCGATGCCGGGGCCTCGGAAATTTCCTTCATAAAATAATGGGGGAAATTCTGCCGATCAATATCCCGGGAAGTGATCTGTGTGGTTTTGATATCGGATTCACCCAGGGCTATCGGCACACCATTATAGTGCATGGCCTTGATTTCGGAGACGGACCCGCCCGTGTCCTGATCCAGAATAAATATCTGGCCCTGGGTCCTCCCCCCCGGCCCTTCAAAAACCTTTTCCCCGTCCATTTTCACGAATCGTTGGGTGTCTTCCACAAAACCATACACCTCTGAAACCGGCATATAGTATTCATCACCCAGACCCACAAAAATGGTCTGACCGCTGCCTTTCTGGGCCAGAAAAAGCTTTCCGGGAGCCAGATCCGTTGTCATAAATATGGCGTGAGACCCCTTGAACGTATTGACGGCCTGCCGGAACGCCTCTTCGATCGGCATCCCGCTTTTCACAAACTTTTGAATCTGAAGCGGAATGATTTTGGTGTCCGTGGTAATATCGGCCGGAATCTGGATTCCTTCCTGCTCGAAAACGGCCTTCAGCTCCTGATAATTATCAATATCCCCGTTGAGAGCGGCTTGAATGAAGCCGAAATCATCAACGTCGGTTTTCGATGCCCGGTTGTCCACCGGGTGGCAGTTGGCCGGCGATATGGCACCGACCGAAGCCCACCGGGTATGGGAAAAAACCATCAGGGAACGGCAGGGAATGGCCGCGATGAGATGAAGGATTTCATCTTCACGGATCTGCCGGCGGATAAATGCGATATTATCCCCCAGGCGGCCGATTTCCGCAGCCACTTTATATGTAAAGACCACCGCGAATTGTCCCCTGCCGCCCTGCCCGCGGGATTCGTGCAGGCTGATCCCCCGGTTCAGCAGAATTTCCCGGTTGGCCCGGGAAGATAGTTCCCGAGATAAGCCCCGCGATTCAACCTCGCGCTGAAACCGCGCATATTCCGGGCCGTCCAGCACAAACACCTGGGAAATCCCGGCCGAATCCCGGCCCCGGACCTCCAGGCGGTCAATGCTGTTGAGTACGGCATTGATTTTTTTAAAAACACTGACCACACCCAAGGACGGCAGGCTGCTCCCCGGATGAATCAGGTCCTGAATCCGCGTCAGGTTTTCCAGCAGTTCGGATTTCAGGCACCAATACACATCTTTGACGGTTTCAACCCGACGCAACATGTCATCGATGTTATCGGCCGAAAGGCGGCCCATGTCCTGTTCGATTGCCGCAGATTCGGCTTGGATCAGGACCGGAAGTCGATCTGAAATCCCGGAAAGGGTCTGTTGCATGCCGGGATCGGCATAGATCGAATAAAAAGGCTGCGTTCTTTTTAACGAACGGGTCTGTTTAAGCAGTGATTCGACGGCCGAAACCCCTCCCAGATAATGGTCCGCCAGGGGCAAGGCCGATTTTTTACAGGTCGAATACCCGCCGGATTCCACGGCCAGTAATGTTTTTTTAATACCGTCAACCGGCAGATCCGCCGGATGATCCGTGTTCCCGGGTTTAAAGGAGACAATCCCGGAAAGACCGCAGCAAAGAAAATTGGGCCGGCAGGGTAAGAAAATGATCGAACCATCCGGAACAGAAGCCGGGTACCGTCCGAAATAAACGCTTGAAAACAGAACGGAAGCAATCCAATTGATGAGAAAACGGATTGAATGCCGCAGGAAATTTACGTATTTCACAGCTCACCTATGAATTTTAGCAGGAGGTTTTGCGCGCCTTGCCTGCGCAACTGATTGCGAACCCGTCAATTTATAATGACCCACAAACAGCCGGATCGACGAAACTACATCCTCAGATAGAGCTGCCGAATCCGCTCCCGGTTCATGACCGTTTTCCAGTTTTTTCCCAACGCGTTTTCCCAGAGGGGTTCAAGAACCAGGGCGACATCGATCATTTTTTCCATGCGATGGTCTTCCATGCCGGCCATCAGATTCCGGGGAAGGGAAATCCCCTGCCTGGCCATCATCTGGCGAAATTCCTTCACACCATCCGGATAGAATTCTTCCAGGTAATCAAAGGCCACACTGTTGCCGATGCCGTGATGAAGGCCCAGAACAAAGGAAAGACCATAGGACAGGGCATGACAGACGCCGACCTGGGAATAGGCGATGCTCATTCCGCCAAAATAAGAGGCGATCATGAGTTTGTCATCGCTGTCAGCTCCCGGATTGAGAAACACATCCTGGCAGAGCGCCATGGCCTTTTCTCCGTAAGACTGGCTGAACGTGTTCAGATAAGTTCCCCTGAGCGATTCCACACAGTGGATATAACAGTCCATGCCCGTATAAAAGCGCTGGTCCGCCGGCGCATCCGCGATCAACTCCGGATCCAGAACAATCTGGTCAAATACCGTATAGTCCGAATTGATCCCCAGTTTTTTCTCGGGGCCGGTCAGCACCGTGGTACGGGATACTTCCGCGCCCGTTCCTGAAAGCGTTGGTATTCCGACATGATATACAGCAGGATTTTTAATCAGATCCCAGCCCTGATAGTCGGCGGCCGAACCGGCATTGGTCAGCATCAGGGCGACGGCTTTGGCCAGATCCATGACACTTCCCCCACCGATTCCGATTACCCCTTCCGGCAGGCTTGGGGAAAACTGCCGGACCTGCCCGACCAGGCTGTCCACGTACCGGGTCTTGGGTTCATCCGTTACGTTGATCCAGAGCAACATGTCTTCCGAATGCCGGGGGATCCGGTGTCTGAAGGCATGATTCATGAAAACATCGTCCACCAAAAACACAATGAATCCGTTCTTTCGTTTTTGAGACAAAATTTCATCCAACTGGTTAAAACAACCCCGCCCGAAAATGACCTGCGGAACCACTTTAAAATTACGATATTTCATATTAAACCTCTTTGGTTAGACTGCCTTCATCACCTTTTCGATGACTTCAACCCGTTTTTGAAGCATTTCCGGAGTCCAGGACAATTTTATCTGAAGTGACAGGGTACGGCTCATGATGCTGTCCGACTGCGGAAGACGAACCGTTGAATAATCCTGGCGTGTTTTCTGTAAATGAAACGGCAAACCGGCCAGTGACTTCATTTGCTTGAAGTGATGCCAGTTCCGGAGGTAATGCCAGTTGTTGTCGTACCAGTAAAAACAGCCATCCATGCCGGCGGCGCTCAGAGCGCGGGCAATCTGTCCGGCCTGATCCGCGTCTTCAAGAAAAAAAGACAGGAACGTGGCGGAATCGCCGGCCTCATCCGGTATGACCCGGAACGAAACCTGGGAATACCGACCGAGCGCCTGTTTAAGAATTTGTTTGTGCGCGCGTTGCGTGGCAAGGATTGCATCGAGTTTGCGGAGCTGAGCCAGGCCCACCGCGGCATTCATCTCGCTGATCCGGTAATTCATGCCGAGAAAAGGATGGTCTTCAAGACCACGGTCCGGACCTACATGATCATGACCATGATCGGCATAGGCCTGGGCCTGAAAATAAATCTGCTGATCCGAAGTAATCACCGCTCCGCCTTCCCCGCAGGTAACGGTTTTGACCGGATCAAATGAAAAACAGCCGGCATGGCCGAACGTGCCCACGCATTTACCTGAATGGGTCGCTCCGAGGGATTGACAGGCGTCCTCAATCATTACCAGTTTATATTCATCGCAGATCGTTTTCAGCTGATCAATCCGCGCCATGGCTCCGCACATGTGAACCGGCATGACTGCGCGGGTTCGCGGCGTAATGACGGCACGGACCGACCGTGGATCCAGACACAGGGTCTCATCAATTTCGGCAAAAACCGGAATGGCCCCAGCAGTCAGCAATGCCTCGACAGATGCCACAAACGTAAACGGCGGAACGATCACTTCGTCTCCCACCCCCACACCGCAGGCAGCCAGTGCGATGCCAAGGGCAGACGTTCCGCTGGAGCACAGATGCGCATAACCGGTCCCCACGCGTTTTGTCAGTGCTTCCTCAAATGCCCTGGCCTTCCAATGGCCTTTCCGTGCCTGGTCAAATCCGTACCGGAACAATACCCCCGTATCCAGAACATCCAGGACTTCTTTACGTTCTTCATCTCCGAACCATTCAAACCCAGGCATGGCAGGCCTCCTTTGTACTGTTCAGCCGCGGTCCTTCTGCTTCGACTTATGCTCGGCTGTTGCAAAATAATTGGAAAAATACTGCTTCATCAGAATTCGGGCATAATAGCCGGAGCGGGTTCCGATGTATTTTTCATGGGCCACAACCACAGACACCACTATTTTTTGTCCGCTGGCCCGATCCAAGGCAAATCCGATAAACCAGTCATAATGTGCTTCATGCGTCTGGTTGTCCATAGACCCGGTTTTTCCACCGATAACCAGTCTGGACAGAATGTTGTCTTTTTGATAATTTTTAAAAGCTTTTCTGCCCGTACCCGAACTCACGGTAGCCTCCATCATACGGGCCATGATGTCTGAAGATTTAGCCGAAATAACCTGCTTCATCGGCTCGATGTGGCTTTGATAGATCAGATTGCCGTTTTGATCCGCAATAGAGTCGATCATGGTGGGTTCAATCATCGTTCCCTGATTCAGGATAGCGGCACCAATAAGCGCACCGTGGAGCGGCGATATCAGGGTGGTGCGGTTGTAGCCGCTGGCGATTTCTGCCAGCTGATAGGGGACGTCATCCACAGACAGCGAACTGGAATTGATGGGCGCTTCAAAATCAATGGGGTGATTGAACCCAAAGGCGGCTGCAAATTGTTCGAGGGCTGTTTTCCCAAGCAAATGGGCTCCGATTTTACCGAAAACCGGATTGACCGATTGGGCGAAAGAATCCTTTAACGTGATGTTTTGGGTATATTTGGTATATTTATCAGTTAGCTGGGATTTATAAAGCGTATGCTTGCCGCCGGTAAAGGAAAGCGGTGAACCCAGATTCAAACCGCATTTCTCGACAGCGGCGGCGGCTGTAATGATCTTACATGTGCTGGCTGCCGGAAAGATGCTGTCCAGACAAGGATTGTTCGCGGGATTGGCTCGGTCATATCCGACCATGGACAGAATTCTGCCGGTCGAGGGTTCGATGACCACGATACCGATATGGCGGGCATTTGCAGTGTTAAGGTTCTTGATCATGAACTGCTGAAGAGGCATGTCCAGCGTCGTCTCCACGCGATAGCTGCGCCCTTGAAAATGGCCATCGAAGCTTTTCTGAGTCAGATTGAAGAACGCATTTTCTTTTAAAAATGCCTGCACTTCCTTTTTGTCATGAAGTTTTCCAATTTTGGGCACGGCGGGCTCGGTTACCGGAAGCTTCTCCGGTACCCAACGATGGCTGAACACACTGGATAAACTGCTGGAGCCTTCAAGTATCCATAATCCGATAACGATTAAACACGTCAAGACAGCGGCACACCGGTACATCCGTCTGGTCCGCCGCCTAGTTGCGGCGATACGATTCAATCGCGTTTGGTAATCGCGCCAATCCAATCGCACTCCGGGTTCACCCATCGAAAATCTATTGTTCATTCCTTCCTCGGCGATGAGGACTCAATAAAAAATCAAAAGCAGGAAAAGTTTCAGTCGATTCCGGTCGGCCGATTCCTGAACGCTTCCAAGGACCCGCCATCACGATAACGCTGTACCCGGTTTAACGGCGCCATCCAGTGTCGCAACCTTGCAGCGACCGTCGTCCACCGCAGCCAGGAGCATTCCCTGAGACAAAATGCCCATGAGTTTTGCCGGCTGGAGATTGGCCAGTACAATCACTTGTTTGCCCACAAGACTTTCCGGAGAATATGAGCCTGCAATCCCGGCCACAATGGTCCGGATCTCTCCGAGATCAACTTCGAGTTTGAGAAGTTTTTTGGCTTTGGGAACTGCTTCTGCCTTGACGACACGGCCAACGCGAAGGTCCACCTTTTTAAACTCCTCAAGGCTGATTTCGGGTTTGAAAACCGGCCGATCCGGCATCTGAGCGAGCGGTTCGGCATTTTCGTTCGCTTTGTTCTTGAGATCAATTCGGGGAAAGAGCGTAATGGACTTGGGAATCACCGTGCCGGAAACCAGTCCGCCCCACTGAGAAAGACTGGCCATGCGATATAAAGTCTTTTGGGGATCCTGCCCCAGGTGCCGTTGCATTGAAGCCGCCGTTTCCGGCATGACGGGAAATATCAGACCTGAAATGATACGCAGCCCCTCAAGTAGATTGTAGATAACCGTTTCAAGCTGCTTGCTGGTGGATTTGGATTTGGCCAGCACCCAGGGGGCCGTTACATCAATGTATTTATTCATCTGGCTGATGAATTCCCACACGGCCACCAACGCCTTATGAAACATGAATCCGGACATGCCGGATTCGAATTCACGAATCGCAACAGCCGCATCCGACTGAAGTCCCTGAGTCAGAAGCGGATCACCGTGGGGGTCTGCAGCCGGAACAACGCCCTTGAAATATTTATGGGCCATGGCAGTCACCCGTGAAAAGAGATTCCCCAGATCATTGGCCAGATCCGCATTGATCCTTCCGACCAGCGCCGACTCGCTGAATCCGGAATCCAGACCAAAGACCATTTCCCGCATCAGAAAATACCGGAACGCATCCAGCCCATAAATGTTTTTCAGCGCAAGCGGCTCGATCACATTCCCCAGGCTCTTGGACATCTTGCTCTGATCCACATTCCAGTATCCATGGACATTCAGATGCTGGAATATCGGAATGCCGGCCGCCTTCAGCATGATCGGCCAGTAGATTCCGTGCGGCTTTAAAATGTCCTTGGCAACGATATGCTGGACCTGGGGCCAGAATTTCTTGAACAAAGCTCCTTCCGGATAGCCCAGAGCTGAAACATAATTCAGGAGTGCATCAAACCAGACATATGTGACGAAGTTATCATCAAAGGGCAGAGAAATCCCCCATTCCAGTCGACTCTTGGGCCTTGAGATGCAAAGATCTTCCAGAGGTTCCCTCAAAAACGAAAGAACTTCATTGCGATATCGCTCCGGCCTGATAAAATCTTTATGCGTTTCAATATGTTCAATAAGCCAATCCTGATATCGGCTCATCCTGAAAAAATAATTGGATTCCCTGATGATTTCCGGAGGCACTTCATGATCGGGACATTTTCCATCCACGAGCTCACGATCGACATAAAACCGCTCGCAGCCGAAACAGTACAGACCTTCATATTCACTGAAGTAAATATCTCCGGCATCGTATATTTTTTGGAGAACCTGTTTGACAACCGCGATGTGTGCCGGGTCCGTGGTTCGAATAAAGGCCGAATATGCAATATTGAGCTGAGGCCACAGTTGGCGGAAAATCTCACTGATGCCGTCGGCATAAATCCGGGGACTCAGGTTTTCTTTCTCGGCTGCCCGGACAATTTTATCCCCGTGTTCATCAGTTCCGGTCAAAAAAAAGACTTCGCGATCCAGCATCCGGTTAAACCGGCCGGCAACATCGGCAACAATCGTCGTATAGGCATGACCCAGATGGGGCCGGGCATTCACATAATAAATCGGGGTGGTAATGTAAAATGGATTACACATCGGCTTGTTCCTCTTGACTGTCCTTCACAATTTCATCCGGTCCGATTTCAATCTCGGTTCCATCTTCCAGCCGTACAGCAATTCGAGAGCAGATAGGATTGTGCCGAATGACCTTGGCCATACCTTTTTGCGTTTTGACCGTCTTGCCGATTTTCGGCAGCTCGGAACGAAGCGCCCGGTAGGTTTCATATTCATATGTCAGGCAACACATCAGTCTGCCGCACTGCCCCGATATTTTGGTGGGATTCAGCGAAAGGCACTGCTCCTTGGCCATGCGGATGGAGACCGGACCGAATTTATCCAGAAATGTCGAGCAGCAGATTTCACGGCCGCACCTGCCGATCCCCCCGCAGAGCTTGGCCTGGTTACGAATGCCGACCTGGCGCATTTCAATCCGGACGCCAAGCTCCTTTACCAGCATTTTGACGAGCTGCCGGAAATCAACGCGGTTTTCAGAAGTAAAGAAAAAAGTCAATTTACTGCCGTCAAACGTGTTTTCGACAGCGAAAAGATTCATGCTCAGCCCAAGTCTTTTAATGCAGGACTGGCAATAAGCCAGAGCTTTTTTTTCAGTTTCGAGATTATTCTCAACATGCATCAAATCGTCTTCGGTTGCCATTCGAAATACTTTTTTCAGTACCTGACCTTCGGGCAGATCGTCGACAACGATCGGCGGAACCGCCACGATGCCCAGACACTTCCCCTGCTTGGTATCAACGATGACGGAATCTCCCTTGCGCAGAACAAAGGCCCCGGGATCAAAATCGTATACCTTGCCTACAGGTTTGAATCGAATGCCGACTTTTTTTATCATCAGATCAGGTCTCCGTCACCCCGGTGCACAGCTGCTGCCAGATTAACAGCAGCAGATGATCCATGGAAAGGCGGACATTTGTTCTGGCCTCAACATGTGTTTGAGCGGTTTTAATTGCATTGACGCAGTCAATCAATTTAATTGCCGTATAGCGCCGGGATGCCGCCTGAATTCGATCCAGCCGGTCCAGGTTGATGACCTTGGCCGGATCACGGGTAATAATCAAAAGATCTCTGAACCAGGAAATCATGACCTCAAAAACATCCGAGAGGGCATCGCGATTTTTGGAAAGTTTCTCGGACAGCGCCAGAACAACATGCAGCGGACTGGAACCCAACCGGTCAATTTCGGTGATCAGCCAGTCTCTTCGGCCCATCCAGGCAGCATGCTTCATTGCCATTGCACGTGAGAAGCTGCCTCCGGCAAGGCCGGAAACAGTCGCGGACTCATCCTTGCCGAACCCATGATGCAGGTACAATGCCTCGGAAAGCAAGGCGCGGGGAACAGGGTTGAACCGGATGTGCTGGCATCGGGAAACAATGGTTGGCAAAAGATCGGAAGTCTGTCTGGCCGTCAGGATGAGAAGGGTCTGGTCCGGCGGCTCCTCCAATATCTTAAGCAGTGCATTTCCGGCTGAAGGGTTCATCAAATGCGCATCGTTGAGAATGGCAACCCGCATTTCCCCTTCAAAGGGTTTCATCGACAGGATCCGGCACAGATTTCGGATCTGAGCGATTTTAATCACCCCGCCTTCCGGCTGGATCAAAGCGATGTCCGGATGGGTTACCGCTGCAATTCTTGAACACGGACCGCATTGTCCGCATGGATGCTCGGAACACGTATCCGAATTTGCGTCCGGCCGCTTCCCGGCAATACGGGCAATGCAATTAAAAGCCATGGCCAGTCGGACAGCGGCGGTTCGTTTGCCGCGCCCGTCAATGCCTGTAAATAGCAGTGAGTGCGGAATGCGGTCGCCTTTCAGGATCTGGTGCAGAGACCTGATCGCGGGGCTTTGGCCGATAATGGATTCAAATCCAGACAAAACCCTAATAATTCACCCGTTCTTTCAGTTCTTTTCCGGATTTGAAAAAAGGCAGTTTTTTCGGCTTGATCACCACTTTTTCACCGGTTTTGGGGTTTCTGCCTGTATAGCTTTTATATTCTTTAACATAAAAGCTGCACAAGCCCCGGATCTCTACCCGATCCCCGCCGGCAAGGGTATCGGCCATGTTGTCAAAAAAAACCTCAACAACTCTTGCTGCTTCTGATTTCGAAATATCCGTGCGGGTTTTCAGCGCAGATATCAATTCCAGTTTATTCATCACCCCTCCTTGAGTCCTCAGTCAACAAAAACGGTATCCTATTAGATTTATAAAACATATTGAGGCAACAAGTCAAGCGGTTATCAATAGATTATCCCCGATCACCTCAATATCTTCCGCATTGACCTCCACGGCTGCAAATTGTCCAAGGGCCTCAATGTTCACCACAACCCTTCCCTTGCCGCGATATCGGACAAATGCACCCATCACACCGGCAAAAGGTCCGCTGACAACCACGACCCGATCCCCTTGTTTAAATCGGGAACCGGTTAAAATTTCCTGGCTGGCCTGAACCATGATTTTCAGCGATTCGATGGATTCACCCGAGATCGGCACGGGCCCGTAAAGATTCCCCACCAGTGTGACCACGCCGACAGTTCTGACGACATCAAGGTGTTCATGGGGATCCAGACTGGTTTTCACAAAAAGATAGCCGGGGAACAGGGGAACCTGAATCATTTTTTTTCGGTCAATGCGCTTGCTGCGGACCGTGATCTTTGGCAAAAAGGCTTCAACTTCCTTTTTTGTCAGTCCGTCCAAAACCACATTTTCAAACCGGCTCCGCGTATGCAGCGCATACCAGTTTCTGGAACGGCTGGATACGGTCATGCGATGCCGGCCTCTGAAGGATGCAGTTGGTTGCCGACCGCCTGCATGATCATATGAACCACGATCATGTGCATGTCTTCAATTTTCTGCATATCGTCCCCCGGCGCAATCCAGGCGATGTCCGCCAGGGATGCCAGTTTCCCGCCAGAAAAACCCGTAAGGCCGATGGTCGTTCCCTGATGTGTCTTGGCATATTCCATGGCCCGGAGAACATTGGGGGAATTGCCGCTTCCCGAAATCCCGATCACCAGGTCGCCGGGAAGAAAAAAATTCTTCAACTGCTCGACAAATACCGCATCATAGGATACATCGTTGGCCAGGGCAAGAAGGGTGGGCAGGCTGTCATTTAAACAGATCATTTTAAATTTTTTATTCAGGTCCATACAGCAGCCCTTGTTGATGTCACAGGTAAAGTGGGACGCGGTTGCCCCGCTTCCGCCATTCCCCATAACAAATATATGTTTTTCCGCATCATAGGCATCCAGTATTTTTTCTACAATTCGCTGAAAGCCGCAGGTATCAAAAATCTCAATCAGGGATTTTATGCCTGAAAGATAACGTGCCGCAAAATCGATAATATTTATCATATCGTCTTCCCTATGCTTGAGGGCTTTGTAAAAAAGCCTGGAATCGGCCATTCCGACAGTGCCTGTTGATACGATTCAATGGTTCCAATATCCCGCAAGTATTCGCAAATCGGATACCCATACATTCTGCCGACCAGAAGCGGCAGGATATGGTGGCCGAAATCCAGCACGGAATCCAGCGGCGTTGCGGGAACTTTCGGAAAATAATCGAAAATTTCCTGCGATGCCATATAGATGCCGGCATTTGCCAGATCACTTCGGGGGTTTTCCGGTTTTTCAGAAAACGCCATGATTTTCTGATCCGAGTCCAGTTCAGCAATCCCGCAGGCACTGGGATTCGGCGCATGAAACAAGCCCATCGTCAATATGCCTTTCCTGCCCCGACAGGTTTGATGAAATGCCGCAAACCGCTCCAGGTTGATGTTTGTCAGATTATCCGCATAGAAGATCATAAAATCCGCTTCGCTGTCAACAAAATCTCTGCAATGACGGATTGTTCCAGCGCTTCCCAGAAGCGCCGGCTCGTTGCTGAGAACGATATGAATATCCCGGCGATGGCGATAACCGCGAACGAAGGCATCCACTTGATGCGCATGGTGGTGGGTATTGATCAGCACTTCCTGTACGTTTTGCACGCGCAGGTGATCCAGCCAAATCTCCAGAAGCGGCTTGCCGTGGATGGGAATCAGGCATTTAGGGATTGAATCCGTATAGGGTTTCAGCCGTGTTCCTCTTCCGGCTGCCAGTAAAAAAGCCTTCATGATAACTCCCCTACTTGGCCTTGCGGATTACCTGCAGATGCTTCATGTTTTTTTCGGCAAAATCCAGGATGTCTTCCGTGCTGTCCTGGAGCTGAAGATATGCCCAGTAATCACGGATGCTGTCTTCAACCCGGCAGGCGGGTTTCCATCCCAGGGCCTGAAGTTTTTGCGTGTCTGAAAAAATGTGACGGGTATCCCCGTACCGGTAATGTCCGGACATTACCGGAGAACATTCCCGATTGACCATGCGCTGCATGGTATTATAAAAATCCATAACCGTCCAGGCCTGATTGCCTCCGACATTATACACCTGATAATCGGCCCGGCTGTTTTCCAGAACCAGCAGATTGGCCGCAACCACATCCCGGATATTGACAAAATCGCGGACCTGGCGGCCGTCTTCGAAAATGATCGGGCGCTTGCCCGTCATCAAACTGAGAGAAAATATTCTCATGGCTCCGGAATAGGCATTGTAAAAAGACTGACGCGGCCCCTGTACAATGGAATAGCGCATGACAACCGATGGAATGCCGTAACGGGATCCCAGATGGATGGCGATCTGTTCCTGTGAATTCTTGGAAATCGCATAAGGATTGCACGGATGAATCACGGATTCATCCGAAGGCATCCATGCCAGCACCTGATTGCATGCCGGGCACAGATGGTCCCACTTCCCCTGAGACAGCTGCGCATCCAGTCGAATGCCGGGGAAAACATCCACCCGGCAGGAAGGGCACCGGTAACGGCCTTCCCCCATCACGGCCTGGCTCGCCGCCACAATCACCTTCCGGACTTGCGAGCGGTCTCCGGCTTCAACCAGAAGCTCATAAATCAGCGCGGTGGATACGGCATTGACCCTGAAGAACGTCGAAAAGTCCGGCAGGTAATCCTGATAGGCGGCAAAATGATACACCGCTTCCATGCCTTCCATCGCAGCCGAAAGGGTGTTCCTGTCGCAGACATCTCCTTGTATGAATTCAGCTTCCGGATGAAGATATCCGGGTTTTCCCTTTGGGTGAATCGTCGGATGAAGGTTATCCAGTATCCGCACCCGGCAGCCCTGGTCAATCAGCGCATCGGCTGTGTGCGATCCAATGAAACCGGCCCCGCCGGTTATAAGAATATTCATATTTTTCCTTTATCTTCATCTTGCTGCCATTTGATTTCCGCCATCAGGCTTCTGCCTGCCATTTATTTGCTGGAGTATGACGTGTCGTCAAAAATGACCTTACTGCCGCTTTCTTCAATCATGAAAGGCAATTCCCGGTAAGCTTTCATGGCTTCAAATACTTGATTCTGACGTTCTCTGGGAACAATCAGCAACAAAAACCCGCCGCCGCCGGCTCCGGCAACTTTCCCCGCCAGAGCACCGGCTGACAACGCCGTTTCATACATGGCCTGGATGGCGGGAGTGGAAATTCCGGCGGCCATGTTCTGTTTCAGTTCCCAATTCTGAGCCAACAACCGGCCGCAGACATGAATATCGGCGTTTTTCATGGCTTCGGTAAATGGATCCACAAGGGCAACCATCTCATCCATGGTGCGTCGTTTATCCGGCTGAACAAAATTGGCTTTCTGACGGGATAAAATCGCGTCCGCACTGCG
>AMWB02164463.1_pt1 | contig 20621 bp, 20 predicted proteins | sample 200311 | NCBI WGS metagenome assembly AMWB02 (sample SAMN02737377, study PRJNA173069) | bioreactor metagenome | biome: anode biofilm in microbial fuel cells | place: USA: California | collected 2010-12-16 | reverse complement strand
AGGGGGGCTGCCGATTCGGCAGCCCCCCTTTTTGTTTGCCCGGCATGGCGACTGCCTCTTTCCGCTACACCATTGTTGTGTCACCCTGCCACAGAACTGCGGCGGTTGAACACTGTGTATACGATGTGTAACCTGACAAATTGTCGCACCCTGCATGCTCGCGCGGCATTTGCAATTATCCGGAAGGAATCAATGCTGGTGATTTCTCTGCAACTCCTGGGGGAAAAGATAAGGATGATGGGATTTGCGAGGAGTAATATCCTGTTTTTTCAGCAAGTTACCCGCACCATTTTTTGGCCGGTGAACGCGGAAGTCAGTTGCGGACCTTTCGAGTCAGGCAGATTGAAAAATCTTTATCATCGAGCCCGAGAAACATCAGCTTTTCCACAACCCTTGGCACGACTGGTGCTGTTCACTAATACAGATGAAAGGTCGACAATCCGATAAAAGGAGGATCGCCATGAAATCAAGTGCAAAAACCGCAGCAAACGCAATCCGCGCGCAGCAAAAAAACGTCCGGCGGCATGGCCGAAGCCGTGGGAAAGTTTCTCGTGTTTCACCACTCCACAAACGGCACAGGGCAGCAGCCTTGGTCTGATCGGCTCCAGCCGCGACACGTCGCCATCGGCGTGACCACGGCTGGATTTCACTGGTTTCCGGTTTTATAATCACGATAATGACACGTTGATATTCAAGTGTGAAAAAATATGGGTAAGTGCCTGACGTCAGAGTGTAGCGACTAGCTGTATAATTTTACAAGAATGTGACTTTCATTGGTTCAAAATGACAATTGATAACATGATGTAATATCTGGAAGTTATCGTAAAATTATTAGTCAGATCCGTACCCGCAGAAAAGAGTATGCAGATGGGAGAACGATCATGACTTCAGAAATATCAAGTAAGAGAATGGTCATTTTTTTCTTGAGCATGTCGGCAATCGGGGGGATGTTCGGCTGGATTTTTGCTATGCTGGTCAGCGGTCTTGCCGCAGCAAACTGGCAGGTCTCTGAAATGATCCGACATTTTTTTTCCACCATGGGCTACCTCAGGGAATACGAGAATTTGCGCGAGATTCTCGTTGTTTTTTATTCCCATATCAGGGAGCATGAGTACCTCATCGTCGCTGTCGCCTTTGTTGCCGTTTTGCCGATTTATTCTAAATATCTGAATTCGAAAGAGGTTCCTGCCGCAGAGGAATAACCGTCCACCCAATATACGTGCATATGCCGCACTCCTTTTCTTTTTGCGAGGTGCGGCATATGCCGATGGATCGGGGCTTGCCGTATTCGGTGAGCCCCCTTTTTGTTTGCTGTGTCGGTGAATTTGTGTAAAGATTTTTCGTATTATCGTTGGTATCATGTACAATAGTGTATTGCAGAAAGAGCTTAATTTGAAATCAGCGGTCAGCCGGTCGTATCTGTTCCGCTTTCGCCATGAAGCAATGGGAATCGGGGAAGGGGGAAGCCGCAAGGCATGAACCCATCTTTTTCCATGAGTGCCTGTTGTTTCAAGTCTTTGTTGGATAATATCTCGTTTTTATAGTTTCTGTTGTTCCGGCGGAACACCGCGGGGATGAGGGCTTTTTTACTTGATTTAACGAAGGAGGGAGGGAAACGGTGTCAAAAACTGCGTATATTCTAACACTGATGGCCGGTCTGGCGGCAGGATTGCCGGGTGTCGTTCTGGCCGCGGCCGGGGGTGGTCATGTTGAAAGCCTTAATCTCACGGCGCACTGGGTGGGGTATGCCGCCTTGTTCATTTTCGTCTTGGCATACGGACTCGTCATGGGCGAGGAGTTTACCCACCTGCGTAAATCAAAGCCGGTTCTGCTTGCCGCCGGACTCATCTGGGGTATGATCGCTTATGTCTATGCCGGACAGGGGATGAACCACGCGGCGGAAGTTGCCGTTCGCCACAATATCCTTGAATACGCCGAACTCCTTCTCTTTTTGCTGGTTGCCATGACCTACATCAATGCCATGGAGGAACGGCTGGTCTTTGAAACGCTGCGGGTCAAGCTGGTCTGCGCCGGATTTTCCTTCCGCAAGCTCTTCTGGATCACCGGCGTGCTTGCCTTTTTCATCTCACCCATCGCCGACAACCTGACCACCGCCCTTCTCATGTGCGCCGTGGTCCTGGCCATCGGCAAGGACAACGCCAAATTCGTCGGACTTGCCTGTATCAATATTGTTGTCGCCGCCAATGCCGGCGGCGCCTTCAGTCCGTTCGGCGACATCACCACCCTGATGGTCTGGCAGAAGGGGATTGTCGATTTCTGGACCTTTTTCAACCTCTTTATTCCCTCGGTGGTCAACTGGCTGGTGCCGGCCGTTTTCATGGTATTCGCCGTGCCGAAAGTGAATCCTACCGCGTGCCAGGTGGATATCAAGATGAAGCGGGGCGGTTTCGTTGTCGTCGGCCTGTTCATCCTCACCATCTGCACGGCGGTAAGTTTTCATAATTTTCTTCATCTGCCCCCCATGCTCGGCATGATGACCGGACTCGCCTATCTGAAATTTTATGGTTTTTATCTCAAGAAAACACACAAAAAAGCGGGAGAATCCCCGAAAAGAAGACGAGGCGAGGTGGATGAGCAGCTCGGCGATACGGTGGCCTTTGATATTTTTCGCAGCATTGCCCGGTCCGAGTGGGACACCCTCATGTTTTTTTACGGGGTTATTCTCTGTGTCGGCGGCCTTGGCTTCATCGGTTACCTGGCCATGGCCTCGCATACCATGTACACCGGCTGGGGGGCAACTTACGCCAATATCATGGTCGGCATTCTTTCCGCTGTCGTCGACAATATTCCGGTGATGTTCGCGGTGCTCACCATGAATCCGGAGATGAGCCAAGGGCAATGGCTGCTGGTGACACTTACCGCCGGTGTCGGCGGCAGCATGCTTTCCATCGGTTCGGCCGCCGGGGTCGGCCTCATGGGTCAGGCGCGCGGCATGTACACCTTTTTCGGACATCTGAAATGGACGCCGGTCATTGCCCTGGGCTATGCGGCCGGCATCTTCGTTCATTTTATCATCAATGCCGACTTGTTTTGATCCACTCTTGTCGCCGGCGTGAAACCGGGGTTGCGGAAAAACCCGCAACCCCGGTTTTTTTACGTGCCCTTTTTCTCAACCTTGATCATTGACGGCTGCCAATGCGCAAACGGGCAAGTCCCTTTGTTAGAGGCAGACCTTGTTTTTGATGCATCCCGGATCAGCACAGTCAATCATGCCGTCACCGTCGTTATCAATGCCGTCGGAGCAGGTTGTTGTTTTCCCTTCGGCACCGCATGGCAGGATGCCGGCGCAATCACTATCCGCGCAGTCCGTCGATCCGTCCGCGTCGTCATCAAGACCATCGCTGCAGATCGTTTCCGTTTGAGGAGAACCCTGACAGTCAGGGTCCGCCAGGTCAATCAGTCCGTCCAGATCATTATCCAGCCCATCATCGCATATTTCCGGCACGGGACATACGGCCGCGCAATCGGCATCGGCGCAGTCGGTCAGTCCGTCACCGTCATTGTCCACGCCATCGTCGCATGTTTCCAGGACCCGGTCATACATGGGGTCGATCATGCCGTTTGCGTCCAGGTCGGGGTAGTCAAGCGCGGCATAACTCAGATACTTATTTCCGGGAGTGACGTTGCCGTTGTATTCTTCACTGGTATAATGGCAGGCAAAACATGCCTCGGCCGTATACCCGTATTGCTGGTAATGGCGTGGCTCATGGTGATAAATGATGCGACTTCCCCGAAAAATGAGGAATTCTGGTCCATGTTCACCGGTACCCACATGCCGAAGAAATTTCCTGACCACATGAAGGAACCTGCCTGTTCGATATCCGTCTCAGGAGGAAAGTAGCCCATGTCAAGAGCCATGCGTCCCATGCCGTTGTTAATTGCCTTTGCCACGCCGGGATAGGTTGCGGCGCTTTGCGGACCAGGTACGGGATTGCCGATGACATTTCCTGCTTGTTCAAGATAAACGACTCTGTTGAACTGCAGCATCATCGGGAAATTGTTGAGCATGATGGCCATGTCCGGCCTGGCGCCGAAGTAATCGGTCGGTGTCGGATAGGCTGCGGAAACAAATCCCAATTGCAAAAATTTCGCCCAGTTTTGTTCGAAAAAATATTTCATGGAACTTGGCCATGTGCCATTGACCTGATCAAAATTTGGATCTGATTGCGGGCCAGGCAGCCAGGCGGCGTCAAAAAGCATGCCGCTGACAAAAGGCTTGAACGAAAAGAGTCGGGAATTGCCTCCCGCGCTTCGTCTGTCTGCATAAGCCCCGAAAGGCTGGGCCAGCATGGACGCGCCGCCGTTAAACCATCGTATTTCCGGCCGGCCATTTGTTTCCGGATGATATTCCGTATAGGCATCCCAGAATCCGGGGTATTCCATTCCCTGGGTTGTGGGCGGCGTCGTATCCCACGCCCCGGTGGCAGGATTGAGTGTATATGGAGCCCAGCCGCGGCGGAAAATGTTGCGGGGGGTGACTTCCATCTGGTGAATGTGGCAGGTTTCACAAGTCACATTGGCGACATGCTTGTTCAGATCTGCCGCGAAGTTCAAGCTGTGAGGCGTGGTGGCGCTGTGACAGTTGGTGCAGGCGACTTCGACGGATGGCAGGTCATTGGCCATGCCGTCTGTCACATAGTTGCCCCTGGCAATTTTATGTTGGCTTACCTGATGGCATGTGGTGCAGAGAAGCGCCTTGTTTGCATGAACATCGGTAGCCGGCGTGTAGGGAGTAGCCCGCTTGTAACCACTCAGGCCATGTTCATGACAACGCAGACAGGCCTCGACGGTAACCGGCTTGCCGACGGACTGAGCGGTTTTCAGGGAACGGTCCTGGGTCCAGATCTTGCTGCCGTCGGCAAGCGTCGTGACATGGCGCTCCTGGATATCGTTATTTTCGCCATACAGGTCAATATTTTCCTGATGGGTCCATTCATCGCCGTAAACCAGGGCATGACAGCGCAGGCAGTCAAGATCCGGTAATGCCTCGGTCGGGGTCATGTACTGCATCGGCGGTTTATAGGCTATATGGCAGTTGCCGCAGCCATCGTCCCGGGTGGTGATTCCATCTTCAGGCGAAACAGCGGTGCCGGCCCAGTTATTTGCCATGAGTGTGGTGCCGGGCAGGCCGCAGGCCCGGTCAAGCATGCCGTGGCTGCCCCCTCCCGGATAATCCATGGTCGGATTGGCAGTCCTGGCGGAAAAATGTACCGAGGTGAAGATTTCGTCGGCAATGGAAGCGGGATGACATGCCAGACATGTCTCAGGCCCGGAATATTGCTGGATTTTATCCCCGTGGGGAAGTGGTGGCGGTGGTACGGGTTTCGCCGCTTGGGCATGGCTTGAAAAGAGAAACAGCATACAGGCGGAAGTCAGCAAAATATTTTTTTTCTTCATTTTCACTCAACCCTCCTAAGGTTGTGATTGTGGCGCAAAGATCCAGCAGTCTGCGGAACAGACCACTTGAGTGAATCACTTGCGAAGGTCCATTCGTAATCATTTTTCCCATACGGACAAAGACTGTTTTTCAGCCCTGAATCATACGAGTTTTTGGTTTAGCTGCAACGGCGTTTGCCGTTACAAAAACGTGGACACTTGCTTCCCGGGAAGTGAAAAAAATATATGCAGCTGACATATAGCAGGCTGTATTGAGTAAGTTGGGTGCCATAACTATTGAAAATAATAGGTAATATTGAAGATAACTACCCAATGTGGCATTGGGTATGAATTGTCAATTTGCGTGATAGGCCCTAGAGGAATGAGGAGTCATTCATTTCGGAAAATATGGGAAATCTGAATTGTAATTTGATTCCGTAATGAGAATGTTAATGATACGTTTTCGGAACTGACTCCGCACTCACCAGTTTCTGGTCACCAGCTGGTCAGAAACTGGTGAGTGCGGAGCGGCGGGATGAAAAAAATACGGCGGCAGCGCAGGAAATATTGCTCCACTTTGTGAACTACTCGCCGATGATCTTCACCAGTACCCGCTTCCGCCGGCGGCCGTCGAATTCGCCGTAAAAGATGCGTTCCCAGGTGCCGAAATGCAGTTTGCCCTCGGTCACCGCCACCACCACCTCGCGTCCCATCACCTGGCGTTTGAGGTGGGCATCGGCGTTGTCCTCGTACCCGTTGTGGCGGTACTGGGAAATCGGTTCATGCGGGGCCAGTTTTTCCAGCCACACCTCGTAGTCGTGGTGCAGCCCTGATTCGTCGTCGTTAATGAAGACAGAGGCGGTGATGTGCATGGCGTTACAGAGCAGCAGCCCTTCTTTGATGCCGCTTTCCGCCAGGCATTTTTCCACCTGCGGCGTGATGTTGATAAATGCCCTCCTGCCGGGGACCTCGAACCATAATTCCTTGTGGTAGCTCTTCATAAAAATTTCTCCTGGAAAAGATCTTTTGACTGATGGTGTATCATATCATTCATGGATGATCCCCGCAATCCGGCAGCCGCCCGACAAACTCTTTTGGGTTTGCCCGTTTTTTTGCTATACTTGAAGACAGTATTGTCCACCATGGCAGGTCAATTGTATTTTCCATTTGTTTCGGGAAATGCTCTTTCATTTTTTTCTCGGGAGCATGATGTATGAAAGCCAGACTCGGTCTTTTAATGGCGCTGCTTTTAGGGGTGATCATCTTCACCCTGCAGAATACGGAAACGATGAACATCCGTTTTTTCTTCTGGCAGCTTTCTCTTTCCCGCGCGCTTCTTCTCTTTCTCGTTTTCGGCATCGGCATCCTGATCGGTTACCTGCTGGCAACCTTTCAGATCGGCAGAAGCACCGGCAAGAAACTTGATTTGTCCGGCGTGTCAAATAGCGATCGGAGATAACAATGGATCTATCCCCGCTTTTCAGCCCCGGATCGCTTGCCGTAATCGGCGTTTCAGCAAGTAATGACCGGCATCCGGCCAACGTCATCTTTTCCAAGAACCTGCTCCGATATCCTGTCGCCACCTACGCGGTCAATACGAAAGGAGGGACGCTGGACGGCGAAACGGTTTACCCGTCCGTTTCGGCGATTCCGGCCAAGGTCGATCTTGCCGTTATCGCGGTGCGGGCTGAATATGTCCCCGCCATTCTTGCCGATTGCATCGAGGCCGGGGTGGGCAGCGCCATCATCATCTCCGGCGGCTTTGCCGAGTCAGGACGGCATGATCTGCAACAACAACTGATTGATATGGCAATCAAGGCCGATTTCCCCTTTGTCGGGCCGAACTGCCTGGGGATTTACTGTCCCGGACAGGTTGATACGTTTTTCCTGCCGGTCGAGCGCATGGTGCAGCCGCTTGCCGGCGACGTTGCCGTTGTCAGTCAGAGCGGCGGCGTTCTTGTTGATCTGCTGGTCAAGTTCGCCAAGGAAGGGGTGGGGGTGTCGCGCGCGGTCAGTATCGGCAACAAGGCCTTTCTCCGCGAACTGCAGTTTTTGGAATTTCTTGAAGCGGATCCCCGCACCAGGGTTATTGCCTTTTATGTGGAAGGATTTGCCCGGAATGAAGGCCGCGATTTTGTTACTTATGCGCGCAAGTGCCGGAAGCCGGTCATCGTGCTGAAGGCCGGGAAAACAAGAGAAGGGGGCCAGGCGGTATCAAGCCATACCGCATCCCTGGCCGGCGACTACCGCGTTTTTTCTTCCGTTCTTGCCCAGCATGGCATCATCGAGGCAGCCACTGAGCTTGATCTCGTTTCCTACTGCGAAGCGCTCAGTTGCTATCCTGATCTCGTTACCAAGGGCCGGGTCGGTGTCGTCAGCGGCAGCGGCGGTCACGGAGCAATCGCCGTTGACGCCTGTGTCGGCGCGGGCCTTGCGGTTCCCCCTTTCAATGAAGATGTGCAACGGAAAATGCGACAAGATCTTTCGGAAAATATCCGCATGATCGCCTCCCTTGCCAATCCCATTGATCTGACCGGCAGCGCGGTGGAAAACGACTTTGTCGCGGCAGTGGAAACGATGTGCACCATTGACGAAATTGATTCCATCCTGCTGCTCATGCTGCCCTATCTGCCGGGAATAAGCGCGGATATCGGGGCGCGGCTCAGCAAGGTGTACCGGCGCCACGGCAAGCCGCTTGTCGCCTATGTTCCCCATATAGAAAAGTATCGCATGCTGATCGAAGGATTTGAGCTCAATCGCGTGCCGGTCGCCTCATCCATTGAAAGCGCCGTGCGCATGACCCAGGTCCTCAGGAGATGCCGACTGTGCTGAATAAAGAAATTGTCGCAATTTTAAACAGATCCCTGGAACACGGCTGGGTGATGGAGCCGGAAGCGAAACGGCTTTTCCAACTGGCCGGGCTGCCGGTTCCCCGTTTTGTCTGGGCGCGTGATGTTTCACAGGCCCGGGCAGGTGCCGCCGAGATAGGCTACCCCTTGGTGGCAAAGGTTGTGTCGCCCTCCGTTGTTCACAAGTCGGAGGTGCGGGGCGTTGCGGTGGGAGTTGCCGATGATGAAGAACTTGGCTCCTTTTTTCAGCGGATGAGCCGTCTCCCGGATTTCAGCGGTATCCTGATCGAGGAAATGGTGACAGGCCATGAACTTATTGTCGGGTCCAAGGCGGACTACCAGTTCGGGCTGGTGCTTCTGCTCGGTATCGGCGGCACCGCGGTCGAGGTTTACGGTGATGTGGCCATCAGGATGGCGCCGTTGACCGCCGAAGATGCCCTTTCCATGCTCGATGGACTCAAAGGCGGTAAATTGCTTGCCGGCTACCGGGGGAAACCGGGAATCAATCGGCAAAAGCTGGTGGAATTTCTGCTTGGATTTTCCGAGCTGCTTGGTGAAATATCCTCTTTTGTCGAATCGGTGGATCTGAATCCGCTGCTCTGTTCCGAGCAGGGCTGCGTCATCGCCGATGCCCGCATCATGCTTGACGCCAGATTCCGCCCTGAAAAAGAGAAGGAACCGAACGTCCGCTAAGCGAGAGACAAGGTATGGAATACAAAGATTATTACAAGGCGCTTGGAGTTGAGCGCGATGCCGACCAGGATGCAATTAAACGGGCCTACCGCAAGCTGGCCCGGAAATTCCACCCTGACGTCAACCGGGAGCCGGAGGCAGAGAAACGGTTCAAGGAAATCGGCGAGGCCTACGAGGTGTTGAAAGACCCGGAAAAACGGGCGGCCTACGACAAGATCGGTACTGGTTGGAGGGAAGGCCAGGAGTTCAGGCCACCTCCTGACTGGCAGGGCGGTTTTGACTTCAGCGGCGGCGGATTTACAGAGAGCGGCGCCCATTTCAGCGATTTTTTCGAACAGCTTTTCGGCGGGGCCCCGGGCCGGACGTCATTTTCTTCCCGCCGGGGAACAATCCGCGCCAAGGGCGAGGACCACCATGCCCGGCTCGCCGTTGATCTTGAGGACTCCTTTCATGGCGCGGTCAAAATCATCTCCCTGGATGTCTCTGAAATGGACGAGTCCGGCCGTGTCCTTGTCAAGCCGCGCACCCTGCATGTGAAAATTCCCAAAGGGATCATGGAGGGCCAGTCAATCCGGCTGGCGGAGCAGGGGGGGCAGGGTTTGGGGGGAGGACCGCGCGGGGATCTTTTTATTGAAATCGTTTTTAATCCCCACCCCTTTTTCAAGGTGATAAAGAAGGACGTCTATCTTGAGCTGCCGATTACTCCCTGGGAAGCGGCGCTTGGCGCCACAATCACCGTGCCGACCCTGGGCGGCAAGGTTGACATGAAAATCCCAGCCGGCTCCCAGTCGGGGCGGAAAATGCGGCTCAAGGACAAAGGTCTGCCGGGGAGAACGCCAGGGGATCAGTTTATCGAGTTCAAGGTGGTTGTGCCCAAGGCAACAACCCAGGAGGAAAAAGAGCTGTACCGGAAGATGGCTTCTCTCATGCCGATGAATCCCAGAAGTTCCTTAGGGGTATGAAAATGGGGAAACAAACGACAAAAGACATGACGTGCCTGGCCGTAACCGGCATGGTGCTGGACGATCAGACCCTGCTTTCCTTGTATGACCTGTGCCGAATCTGTGATGTCAGCGATGCGGCCATAATGGAAATGGTCGAGGAAGGCCTGCTTGAGCCGCACGGCCGGGAGCCGATGGAGTGGCGTTTCCGAAGTTATGAGATTCGCCGGGTTCAGGTGGCGATCCGCTTGCAGCAGGATCTGCGGGTCAACCTGCCCGGCGCCGCGGTCATTGTCGACCTCCTGGAGGAGCTTGAGGAGCTGCGGCGGCTGAGATAACACATTTTTTGTCCGGGGAGGAAATTTTTTATGAACAATCATAATGTCTCGCAGGAGTTTCCCAACCTTCCCCCCTCACTGGCAGGACTGGCTGATCTTGCGGAAAATCTCTGGTGGAGCTGGCATCCCGCCGCCCGTGCGCTTTTCAAGATGATCAGCCGGCAGGCCTGGAAGGAAAGCATCCATAATCCGGACAAAATGCTGCGGGAGGTTTCCCGGCAGGCGCTGGCGGATGCGGCCGATAATCCGGATTACAAACGATATTACGATCTGGTCATGTCCCGTTTCCGCAAATACATGACCAAGCAGGGATGCTCCCTTTTTCCCGAGGAATGCGATCCGGCCCGCACCAAGGTTGTCTATTTCAGTGCCGAATACGGCCTGCATCATTCATTGCCGTTTTATGCCGGTGGTCTCGGATTTCTGGCCGGCGATTTCCTCAAGGAATGCAGTGACCTCAATGTGCCGCTGATCGCGATCGGCTTCATGTATCCAGAAGGCTACCTCCATCAGCGCATCAACGATAACGGCATGCAGGAGAGTGTCCGGATCCGGCTTGACCGCAACCAGGCCTCCATCAGCAGGGTGCGTGATGCGCAGGGCAACCAGCTCGTCGTTCAGGTGCCGGTCATAGACCCGCCCATGTATGTCGCTGTTTGGCGAGTTGATGTGGGCCGGGTACCTCTTTATCTGCTTGATACCGATCTTGACATCAATGCGCCCGTTTACCGGGGAATTTCATCCCGGCTGTACACCGGAGACATTGAGAAACGGTTGCAGCAGGAGATTGTCCTGGGCATCGGCGGCATGGAGGTGCTGGAAACACTGCGGGTCGAGCACGCCGTTGTTCATCTGAATGAAGGCCATGCCGCCTTTGCCCTGCTGGAAAGACTGCGGGACAGGATAAAGGGCGGCATGTCGATTGCGCAGGCCTTTGATCATGTCAAAAAAACAACCATTTTCACCACCCATACCCCGGTTGCCGCCGGCCATGATATTTTCCCGACCGCCTTGATGGAAAAGTATTTTCAGTCGTTCTGGCCGTCGCTGGGGCTGGATCGGGATTCCTTTTTGCAGCTTGGCATCCATCCTGAAGAGCCTGATGAGGGGTTCAACATGACGGTGCTGGCCCTGAAGCTTTCCGGGTACCGAAACGGCGTCAGCAGAAAGCATGGCGAAGTGGCGAGTCGCATGTGGCAAGGACTCTGGCCGGAAAAGGAAACCGCCCACCCACCTATCGATTATGTCACCAACGGCATTCATATCCCCACCTGGATAGAGCCGAAATTCGAACTGCTGTTCAACAAGTATCTTGGTTCCGACTGGCTGGAGGATCATGACAATCCCTACCTCTGGGAAATGATAGATGAAATCCCGGATGATGAGTTGTGGAAAACCCATATGTGGCTGAAAATCAAGCTGTTCACCGTCATTCGGGAGAAGGTGAGACAGCGCTGGGCAAATGACCGCATTCATCCCTCCATCCCGATTGCCGGCGGCACCTTTCTTGATCCGTCAGTGCTGACCATCGGCTTTGCCCGACGTTTTGCCACCTACAAACGGGCTGATCTGCTTTTGCATGATGCGGACAGGTTGATTAGGATGCTGAGCGATTCGAATCAGCCGGTGCAGATTATCTTTGCCGGCAAGGCCCATCCGGATGACGAGGCCGGCAAGCTGCTGCTCCAAAAGATTTTCAATGCCTGCCGCAATCCTGATTTTTCAGGCAGGCTCGCCTTTGTCGAGGATTATGGTGAACAGTTCGCCCAGTATCTGGTTCACGGCGTCGATGTCTGGCTGAATAACCCGGTGCCGCCCATGGAGGCCTGCGGCACCAGCGGCATGAAGGCGTGCCTGAACGGCGTTCCCCAGGTCAGCATCCCGGACGGATGGTGGCTGGAGGGGTATAACGGCAAAAACGGCTGGATATTTGACGGCGGCGGGGACGGGGAAGAGCGGAATGCGAGGGATGCCGCGGCTCTGTATCAGCTGCTGGAAGAAAAAATTATCCCCCTCTACTATCAGGTGGAGGAAAACGGCATCCCCAGCGGCTGGGTGAGGATCATGAAAAACGCCGTCAAAAGTGTCGCGGCCCATTTTTCGGCGCGAAGGATGGTGCGGGATTATGCCGAGAAGTTTTACAGCAAGGCGGTGCTGTTTCCCAACGAGTTGTGATGTTGCCGGTTGGTCCTTCCATGATGCCGGGCGGCTGGATGCATGCACAAACCCGGCTTTTGCCTGAAATCAGAGCTTGCTGCCGCAATATTTGCAGTGTTTTGCGTCATGATCATGTCCTTCGGCACTGCATTCCGGGCAGGCCTGGGTTGAAACGGGCTTGTGCTTCCATGCCTGGGACATTTCGACAGAAACGATGCCGGTGGGAACGGCGATAATGCCGTAGCCGATGATCATGATAAGTGATGCCAGCGTTTGTCCCAGGCTGGTTACCGGGGAGATGTCGCCGTAGCCGACGGTCGTCATGGTAACAATGGCCCAGTAGATACTGCGCGGAATACTCGTGAAACCGTTTCCCTCCCCTTCAATAACGTACATCAGAGAACCGAAAATAACCACCATGGTCAGAACGGTGAAAAGAAAAACCGTGATCTTGCGCAGGCTGGCTCGCAGGGCATTGATAAGCAGGTTCGCCTCTTTCAGGTACTGAACAAGTTTCAGGACACGGAACACCCTGTTAAAACGTTTCCTGAGCACTTCGCTGCGCTTCCTGTTGGCACCTGCATCACTATAACCGACTCTGGAGGCGGAACGGATGTGGACCACTTTTTCGCTCAAATCGAGACGGATTTCCAAGTCATCGGACAAATCCGAAAAGGGGCGACGAAAAAGTGGATGCAAGGTAATTATCGCTTTCCGCCCGCAGGGTGCCGCCCATTTCCCGGATTGTGGTTTTGAGAAGGGCCAGGCTGTCAATCGTGACGGCGGAAGGGATCATGATGGGGGCAATGAAATGCCTGGTATCGTCTTTTTGCTCGCTGCAGACGCAATTCGGGGTATCGGGGCATTTGGCGAGACGTCCTTCGGTCAGTCCCGGGGCCTTTCCCGACCTGGACATCACGGCGAGAACAATGAACAGGAGAATGAAGGCGCTGATTGCGGCGGAGACAATGAGAAACGTTGTTTTCATATCCGTCCTTGTTGCCGTTAATCCGTGGTCTGCCTCCGCAGGTCGGTTATCACAAAGGGGCGGGGAGGCGCCATGGCCGACTCGCTGCCGAAGTTTTTTTCAAGTCCGGCCTGGAAAGCGTTCAGCAGTTCCTGGGTTGCGGCAATAAATTCAGCATCATGCCCGGTCCTGTTGACGGCAGCATGCAGGACTATTTTTTCCGGGTGGGGCGGATAGCCCGTGGTCACGGTCCAGGCCAGGGCGTTTGGGCAGTCCGGCACGGAAAAACGCACACCGCCCATAATGGTCTCCCGCCGGAGGTGAAAACGTCCCCAGTGCCGGAAATAAACGACTCTGCCCAATTCCTCAGCCGCATCCACCGCCTCAATTTCCTCGCAGAAAATCGGGAGATTGTCGAAAGACACTTTGTTCCTGATTTCCTCCTGGCTTGTGACAATGTCGGCAAAGGCGAAAAATTCCATGATCTCCTCACCGGCAACCCGGCAAACTTCTGCTGATTCCCGGGTGCCGCATCTGCATGTTTTTTGTCATTGGCCTTCAGGGTGAGAATCGCACGGCTATGAAGAACGAACCTGGCTGAGGAATTTTTCCACTTCGTCATGCAGCATGCGAACTTTGCCGGACAGTATCGACGCGGCCTCCAGAACGTGGTTGGATGCCTCGCCCGTTTCCTCCGTCGCCTCGGCCACAACGGAGATATTCTTTGATACATCCTGGGTGGCGGCAGCCGCCTGTTGGGTGTTCACGGCGATATCCCGGGTGACATTGCCCTGGCCGTCCACTGCCCTGGATATGGTGGCGGCGATTTTGCTCAATTCTTCAATTGTCGCGCTGATGTCCTGAATTGCTTCCACCGCATTATCGGTGGCACCCTGGATGCCGCTGATCTGCTCACTGATTTCCGTGGTGGCGATGGTGGTCTGCCTGGCCAGTTCCTTGACCTCGTTGGCCACAACCGCAAATCCCTTGCCTGCTTCCCCGGCCCGCGCCGCCTCGATGGTGGCATTCAGGGCCAGCAGTTTTGTTTGTCCGGCTACCTCGGTGATAAGCTGCACCACCTCCCCGATTTTTCGGGATGAGTCCACCAGGCCGGCAATCAACTGGTTCGACCTCTCCGCCTTCTCCACCGCCTGCCGGGAAATCTCCGCGGATTGGCAGACCTGCTTATTTATTTCTCCGACAGAGCCGGACAATTCTTCGGTGGATGCCGCGACATTCATGACATTGGCCGATGTCTCGCCGGCCGATGTCGCCGCATCATTGGATTTTTTCCTGGCCTGCTCCGCATTTCCGGACATGACCCTGGCGGTTTCTTCCATGTCATGCACCGCGGCGGAAACATCCGTGATCAAACGGCCGATGCTTGATTCAAAATCCCCGGCCATTTTATGCATCAAGCTGGTTTTTTCCTGCTCGGCAAGTCGTTTGTTTTCTTCCTGTTCCATCTCCAGGCGTTGCCGCTCAACGGCATTTTTCTTGAAAACCTGCACCGCATCCGCCATTTTACCGATCTCGTCGTCTCTTTCCTGGGCGGGTATCGTCACGTTGACGTCACCGTCCGCCAGCCGCTCCATGGCCTGGGTCATCATCACCACAGGTTTGGTGACGGAACGGGCCAGTATGAAAATAAGCCCGCTCACCATCAAGAGAAGCACGGCGCTGCCGATTGTCAGCATCATTTTTTGTTGGGACAAAGAGCGATTGAGCGGGGTGAGGTCGAAAGTCAGGGCAATGACGCCGCCATGTTCTTTCTCCTTCCAGGCCGGATGGCACCGCACGCAGTCTGCGGTGACGATCTGGGGAATAAAAATACACACATCCGATGCGCCGATCTTCCAGAGCGGTTCGGATGAAGCATTCACCTCTTTTTGTAATTGGTGATCAAGGACCTGCCCCTTTTTTGCAGCACCTGAGGATGACAGGTTGACCACCAGGTTCCGGTCGTACAGCGACACATCCATGACGCCTGCAATTTTTTTCTGGTTGAGCAGCAGTTTCTGGAAATTTTCCATTTGCCCCCGTTCCAGTGAATCCTTGACCCCTTGCTGCAGGGATATGGACAGGGTTTCAACCGAATCCATATAGGCGGTGGTCATTTCCGTTTTTACATAACGGGTCAGGAAAAATGTTCCCGCAACCAGTGCTGCAAAAAGCACGGCCACCACGGCAAGAACCAGTTTCATTGTGATCGACAAACTTGTACGCGGTCTCTGGGCCATCTCGTTATCTCCTGATCCTTATCCCTGACGATTGATCCTGTAAAAAGGCATGTCTTTTTTTCTGGCAAACAGGGGAGAGGCGCAGCCGATGCATGGCGCATTGGCGTCTATACACCAGGTTCGTCCCCCGTTCCACCAGCGTGATGAACAGTCGGCCATGGTTTGCGGGCCGAGGCAGCCGAGCTTGAAAAGGCAACCCTTGTCTCCCAGTTTCTGCGCGAAAATTTCCTGTTGGAAATCATGATATCTGGGGCAGGTTTCATGGATGGAACGCGCATAAAAAAGGCTGGGTGATCCGTTTTCCGTCAGTTCGGGAAGTCCTATTTTCACCAGGTGCACGATGGTCTGCCATACCCAGTCCGGATGAACGGAGCAGCCGCGGATGTTCACCACTGTTTTATCGATGTTGCGTTTTGCATAAAACTCCTGCAGGCCGATGGCGCCGGTCAGATTCCCTTCCGCTGCGGGGATACCTCCATCGCAGGCGCAGGAGCCGATGGCCACCGCCGCACTCATGGTGCGGGCCGCTTCTTCAAGATAGGCGGCCAGGGTCTTATGGCCGATCATGCAGGCTATGGGCATTGAATCCGGGATAGATCCTTCCAGGGCGAGAATGTATTCACCCGCCTGGCCGGAAATGAACTTTTCGATCAAATCAATGGATTGCTTGCCGGAGGTGGCGGAAAGGTCGGCATGAAAGGCCAGTTGGGAATAGTCGGTTATCATGGTCAGGGGCGAGGGCGATTCCGACTGCAGCAGGGAAATGGAACAGCCCGTGCAGGATTGGCCCTGCAGATAAAGCAGCTTGGGAATCGCCTCGGGATTGATTTTTTTCAAGGCGGCGGCAACCGGCTCGGGCAGATTGCTTATACTGAAAGCCGTAGTCAAGGCAGCGGCCAGTTTAACAAATTCACGTCGATCAAGCATAATGTTGACTCCTTGGATTGGAACAGGCAGAAGCTGCCATGGGGATTTCCGCCTCGCCCGGATTAATGCACGGCACAGGCAAGACAGGGATCAAAGGAATGAACGATTCGCACCGATTCGATTTGTTCTTCCGGATTTTCGACCCGGGTGCCGATCAGAGCTGATTCCAGTGCCCCGGGATTGCCCTTGTCGTCTCGGGGCGAGCAGTTCCAGGTGGTCGGCACCACGCATTCATATTTTTCAACCTTATGGTCCTTCAGGCGGATATAGTGGAGCAGGGCGCCCCTGGAGGCCTCGGTGGCGCCGTATCCCTCGCCCTCGGCGCTGACGACGATCTCCGCCCCGCCGGGTTTGCCTGGTTCAATTCGTTCGCACTCCTCCAGCAGGAAATCGGCAATGACCGCCCCGCAGATGGCCCGGCTCAGATGCCGGCCCAGCACGGAATTCAATTTATCCGGGGTAATACCGGCGATACCGGCAAAATGGTCAACCAGCTTTTTCACCTGCAGGTTATTGCCCTGATGGTATTCCACCAGCACCCTGGCCGCGGCGCCCACTTCCACCATCCGGCCGTTATAACGGGGCGCCTTTACCCATGAGTAGGCGGAAGCCTTGTCAACATCCGGCACAAGCTCGCCTTCCGGGACGGAAAGTCCGGACGGCGAAGAATATCGTGCGTATTTGACATCCTCGGTAATCCGGCTGAAATCAACGGGAGAGATCGTGCCGCCGGCGAGAATACCGGGAGAAAAAAGTCTTTTGCTGTCAGGTTGCGGACCAAAGGGCAAGAGGCCGAATGACATGAAATCGCCCTTGCTGGCGCCGATGTCCCAGTATTCGGGAAAGGCCCCGGCCACGGTGACCAGATCAGGGATATATTTCCGGTGGATGAAATCCCGCACCTCTTCTATCAGCGCCTGATAGGCGGTAATCATGTCGATTTCCGGGGTCTGGGCGCAGCCGCCCGGAAAAACGGCGGTGGCATGGGGAAATTTTCCGCCGAAAATGGCGGAGGCCCGGTTCGCCTTTTTCTGCAGCTCCATTGCTTCCAGATAGTGCTTCAAGGCACCGATGTTCACTTCCGTATCTTCGATATAGCGGCCTGACAGGCGCGGCAGAAAAGGGGCTGCCGGAAAGGGTTTGCCCGAGGCAAGCTCGGCCTTCACCCATTCCTTGACCTTGACCAGATCGTGATCAGTCCCTTGATATTGCAGCACCGCGGTGATATCGACGAAATCCAGGGCGGAAAGCTGATAAAAATGGAGCAGATAATCATAGAGATGGTTGGCGCCCTGAATGAGGTTGTGCAGGATGCGCCCGTTGGCCGGAGTGTTCAGGCCATAGGCTTTTTCCTGGGCATACGACGAGGCAATGGCATGGGCATACGGACAGACGCCGCAGATGCGTTGGGTGATCTGTTGCGCGTCCAGTGGATCCCGGCCGCGCAGGATAATTTCAAACCCCCTGAACATTTCGCCGATGCATTGGGCGTCTTCGACAACATTGTTGGTGATTGTCGTCCTGACATTAAGATGGCCCTCAAGTCGTGTCACCGGGCCGAGATCGATTTTCATAGAATATTCTCCATTTTTTTTCTCTCTGTAGTCTGAACATGGTAGGAGATTATTTCATGGTAAAATCAGGGAAGTCAATTTTTTTATCTTTTTTTTTAATTCGTTATGATGAATCTTCAGCTTTTGAATGTTGATGGTTTCGTAAAAACTGAAAATCAACCACAGAGACCACGGAGCACGCAGAGGTAACATACTGCAATTTAAAATATTTTCTCTGCGCACTTTGTGCTCTCAGTGGTAAAAAAAGATTTTTTACGGACTCATCAATGTTGAGCTCGTAATCCGACCCGAGTTTTTCTCGCGGGATTTTACCGGCTTTGCCCGGTTTCCTGTCGACATAATGGGACAATTTCAGCATGGGAAAACTGATCAGGGCGGATTTTACTTTGATGCCGGAATTGTGGTTCGACAAAAGTGCCTCAAGTACTTAAAATGCCTAAAGTACTTGAAGTGGCGGTACTTTCTGATCAGATAACACCTTTAATTTTCGGCACGCTAAGTACTTGAAGTATTTCAGGCGCTAAAACCGGTAACAGGCCGGAATCAGAAATAGTGACATAACTTATTGGAATCACGCTACGACATCAGGAGTTCTGAAATTATGAAAATCATGAGGGGTTTACGGGTCTTTTCGACTAACATGTTGAAATAACAGTTTAATGTGGGAGTTTTTTGCTGTGGGGCGGAAAAGCTCCTGCTTTGTGACTACTCAGTGGAAGGTTTTCCTTCCCAGCCGGTAAGATTCTTTTTCAAGTTATGAATAAAGCTGAACAACCTATGGGCTGTTCAGCTTTATTCCGGCGGGAGATGTGAAATTTGCCGGTAACCTATTGTGAAAACGTTATGAAAGATGTCCTGCAAATGATTCGGCGTCATTGTCTGTTTTTGTTGCTTCCCATACCGTCTGCCCTGCTATATGGAGAGTCCGTTTCTTTCCGTCGGCAGACGTGAGTACGGCAGCCCACGCCAATCGTGAAGGCGTTCGATCAAAAGTGAGGAAGGTGTTTTCAACGGTTTCTCCAGGGCGAGCGTTCTTTTGGGCAAGGTGCCGGATGGTTTCCTCGTCAAGCCAAGAATCCGCTGCCGGGCAGCCTTCAATGCTGTCATCTCGTCGTTGAAAGCTGGAGTAGCGCATCAATGTCAGATCGGAGAGGAACTGAAAAAAACCGGCAAGACGGTCGCCGAGTGTAACTGGTACGAACCATGAGTGGAGATCGCCTTTCAACGTCAGGATTTCCATGGGGGTGCCGATAATGGCGGACTTCCGGACCATGGAATTTCCGATCTTCCCGCACCGGAGGAGATCTTGCGCTTGAGCAAGGATCTTTGCGATATGGATCACTTCGTCCATGGCTAGACGTGTTTCAAAACAGCCGAGTAAGCGTACTGATATGTCTGGGTAGCGAAGTTCTCCCACTTGGTAATGACACCACCAGCCTCTGGATGATCGCAATCCGTAGGCGGCCAAGGGTCATACACGAGCAAGCCTTTGAATGGGAGCTGACCGGGCAAGGTGAGCAGGGTTTGCGTGAACCCGGCAACCGTTCGCGAATGACCGGGGACGAAACTGATCAAGGGGCGGTTTGCCCGAATTTCGTCCTGGAATGTCGACCAGCCTGGATTGGTGATCATGGTGACATCAAGGCTGTTGGAAGTCAGTTTCTCGAGGACTGTTACAACCTTGCCTACCTGAGAGTACGGCAGGCCGTTCGGGACGCTACAGGTTCCCAGTCCAAGTTCCTTGGCCAGACGAGGCTGGTCGTACTGGTAACGATAGAAGTTGAGGAGCATTTCCGCGCTTGCGGCAACGCACCAGACACCTGTTTGTTGTCCCCGAAGCTCGTAACATGGCTGGTGATCCTCTGCTCGAGGAGAATAGTGAACCTGCTTTGTCTCGGAAAGCTTTATAGCAATTTTCGGCAGCTCAAAGACGGTTTTCGTTATGATTGAGGTGTCGAGCTTGCGAAAGGCGGGGGTTTCCCATGTCTCCACACGCTTATTGAAATTTTGGGTGTTCTTCCGTTTCACGGTCGCGGGCATTTCATCGATAAAGCTCCACCGCTCGAAGTTGGATGGTTCCATGGGTTTGCGATTCCGAGTGGCCATTGTCGGCACTTTCGCCCAACTTTTCCATTCCAGCAACAGAACTTCTTTTCCGTCCTGGAGGAATTGAAGCCCAATTTTTGGAAAACTGTAGGCAACAAAGCGGATACTGTTGAATTTGAAAGCGCGTTGTGCTTTTCGTGCCGCGGTTGCAGCTTCCTTGATGATTGCGGTCTCATTCCAGCTGGTTCCGGTAGACACTGACAGTAATGGCTCTCCAAGAATCTCATGCGCTCCAATATCGGTGTAGCCGAGGTTCCTGCGTCCACGAATAATGGGAACGCGGTAGAAGAGGAGTGTGCCGTTGATGTCGAAAACAGGTGTTCCTTCTGGCTTAAGACTGGATTTTTCCAACACGGCGGGCATCACACCGGCGTAATGAAGCGCATTAAGTTCCAGTCCTGCTAGTACAATGTAAAATTTAAGTTTTCGTAT
>AMWB02029778.1_pt1 | contig 20659 bp, 17 predicted proteins | sample 200311 | NCBI WGS metagenome assembly AMWB02 (sample SAMN02737377, study PRJNA173069) | bioreactor metagenome | biome: anode biofilm in microbial fuel cells | place: USA: California | collected 2010-12-16 | reverse complement strand
ACCACTGAAGTGGCCGTTATTTCACTATCCGGTATTGTCTATGCTAAATCGGTCCGGGTCGCCGGGGACAAAATGGATGAATCCATTCTGCAGTACATCAAACGCAAGCACAATCTGGCGATTGGGGAACGAACGGCAGAGCTGATCAAAACGACCATTGGCAATGTCATGCCGGAAGAACCGTATGAGACGATGGATATTAAAGGGCGGGACCTTGTCTCAGGTGTGCCGAAAACCCTGCAGATCTCAGCTGATGAAATTCAATCGGCAATAGCTGAGCAGGTGGATGTAATTGTTGAGGCGGTAAGGATTGCGCTCGAAGTGACTCCCCCTGAATTGGCTGCAGATATTGTCGACAACGGCATTGTCCTTACCGGTGGCGGCGCCTTGTTAAAGAATCTTGATAAATGTTTACGGGAAGCGACGGGTATGCCAATAATTGTCGCTGAAGATCCTCTGTCTTCCGTTGTCCTCGGTTCCGGGAAAGCGCTTGATAATCTTGATATCCTTCGTGAGGTCACAATCGAGTAATCTCTGCTTCCGGCAATGTATTTTTTTGTGCCGGTTGTAGCTTGCCGGTACTCCATGTGGTGCTCTAACCTGTTGTGATCTGTGCGAAAAAAGACGAAAGCCATACAGGGACGATCTATCTATGGAACCATTAGAATCTTGATTCTGGTGGTGATATTAGGTATCGTTGGTCTGTTGTTGCTGGCCTCAATGCTTGGTGGACGGTTTGGTACGCCGCATCAACTTACCCTGGATTTTATTGGCCCCATGCAGAGCGCGGTGACGCGTTCGCTGTCCGGGATTGTTAGCCTGAAAAACGATTATATCGCTCTGTGGAACGTTAGGGCAGAGAATAAAAGACTTCAGGCGCTTGTCGATAAATATCTGAAAGAACTTGGTGAATATCGAGAAGGATACAGTACCAATTTGCACCTCGAAGAGTTGCTGGCCTTTAAAGACAAACTGAGTTTTCAACCATTGGCAGCCCGGGTTGTCGGCAAGGAACCCGCGTACTGGTATCAGACCATTGTTGTTGATCGCGGTCGAAAAGATGATGTCATGGAGGGGATGATTGTGCTTGCTCCCAGTGGCGTTGTCGGGCAAATCATTCATACGGCGGATCATTACTCAAAAGTATTGCTTGCCAATGCTCCAAGCAGCGCTATTGACGCGATGATTCAGAAGAACCGGACTCGGGGAATTTTGAAAGGAGCTGGTGAGCATGGCTATGTGCTCGAATATGTCTTGAAAAATGCCGATGTTGAGGAAGGCGATTATATTGTTACCGCTGGTATCGGTGGTGTTTTTCCTGCCGGAATACCCCTTGGCAGGGTGTCGAAGATACATCAAAAGAAGAGGGGGATGTTCCAGGAAATCGAAGTGCAGCCGAGTGTCGATTTCCAGAAATTGGAATTTGTATTTATTGATCCGACAGATCGGAGAAAAATACTCGATTCAGCGAACCTTTCACCAGGGAGGTAGAAGCGGGTAATGTTGTTTCTTTCATTCTGGCTGCTCGGTATTGTCTTGATTGTTCTTCAGACAACTTTGATGCAGTCACTGCCTCTGTGGCTTGGTCGGCCGGATTTTCTCTTTATTCTCGTAACCTTCATTGCTTATCGATTTGCCTGGGTACCTGGTATTGTCTTGGTTTTTACCCTGGGATGGGTCATGGATGTCCTCGTGGGATTGTATCTTGGTTTTTATCCGCTGATGTGCCTATTCACTTTTGCTGCACTGAAATTCCTCACCAACAAAAGCCCCATAAAGGAATCGACTTACCAGATTCCCCTTGTTGGCCTGAGTTATTTTCTGGTACAGATAGTACTCTATTGTGTGTATTCCCTTGCTCTGCCCGAAGAGTTGCCGGAATGGTCGTGGGGGATTACATTGCAGAGAACTGCCCTGCAGGTGGCGGCGGCAATTCCCCTTATTCTCCTATGCAGCAGCCTGTATGATTTTCTGCTGAAACATCGGTTGCGCACTAAACCTGCCCGTCGTCGCCCTCGAAAACCGATGTGATCGGAAAAGTAGAATGAAGCTTAAATTTTCATTAAAAGATGTTGCCGATATTGCAGAGCATGATGAAGGTGCTCTTGATCTGTTAAAAAAACGATTGCTGGCAGCTTCCGCCGTGGTGCTCTTTTTCCTGATCGTCATTGTCCTGCGCCTGTGGATCCTGCAGATCAATGATGGTGAGGAATACGAGAAACGGGCCTATGGCAACAGAGTCCGGATTCGCCAGGTAGCACCGCCCAGAGGTCATATACTTGACCGAAATGGCAAGGAGATTGTCACCAACCGTCCGTCATTCAATGTTGCGCTGATCCAGGAAGATTCCCATGATCTGAGTAATGTCCTGAAACGGCTTGCACCTGTCCTTGACATGGGTGTTTCTGAGCTGTGGGAGAAGATCCGGGAGGCATCCGATACTCCAAAATATGTGCCGGTCATGCTCAAAGAGGATATCGACTGGCAGACTCTTGCCTACCTGGAAAATCATAACCACGAGTTTTCCGGGATCCGAACGGAAGTGCAGCCTGTTCGAGTCTACCATTATGAAGACCTGGCGGCAAATATCATTGGCTATCTCGGATCAATTTCCAAAAAAGAGCTGGAGTCAGCCGATCGTGACATCTACACCGGTGGAGATATCATCGGTAAGAAAGGTCTGGAAAAAGAGCGGGAGGAGGATCTTCGAGGCGAGAAAGGATTCAGTTACTCAGAAGTCGACGCCAGAGGCTTTGAACAGCAGTTGCTCAAGGCGGTCGAACCGCTGCCAGGCAGAGAGATCCGTTTGACCCTCGATGTCGATCTGCAACAGATAGCCGAAAGCTATATGATGGCCGGTGAAAAGTCCGGGGCCGTAGTCGTCATGGAGGTAAAGACGGGCCGATTACTGGCCGCTGTTTCCGAGCCCACGATTCATATCAACGATTTTGTCGGCGGGATTTCGGTCAAAAAATGGCAGGAATTACTGGATAACCCCAAACATCCCCTGATAAACAAGGTTGTCCAGGCCACATACCCGCCGGGGTCTACCTACAAAATGGTGGCAGCGCTGGCAGGCCTGGCAACTGGAGTGATAGATGAAAATACGGTCTTTTACTGTCCGGGGCACTACTCGTTTGGCAACAGAATATATCGTTGCTGGAGACATTCAGGACACGGGCCGGTAAATCTTTTCAAGGCCCTCAGCGAGTCCTGTGACGTGTACTTTTATCAGGTCGGCCAGAGAGTGGGTGTCGACAGGCTGGCGGAATATGCCAATAAGCTCGGTTTAGGATTGAAGACCGGGGTTGAAATGGAATATGAAAAAGCCGGCCTTACCCCAACAAGAGCCTGGAAGGAACGATATCGTAAGGCCAAGTGGCAGGATGGAGAGACGCTTTCCGTTGTTATTGGCCAGGGTTTTAACCTTGTTACTCCTCTGCAGTTGTGTGTTATGACGGCTACACTGGCGAATGGGGGAAAATTATACCGGCCCCAGCTGGTCGAACAGGTTACGGATCCGGAGGGGAAGGTCGTTGAAAATTTTTCACCCGAACTGGTGAATGAAATTACCGGATTCGACCGGTACTTCAAATTGATACGAAAAGGAATGGAGGGGGTGGTTCAGGGAAAACATGGTACCGCTCGCTCGGTTGCCATCGACGGGCTGACGATTGCCGGTAAAACCGGGACTGCTCAGGTGGTCAGGTTAGCCCAATACCGCAACCTTAAAGAAGAAAATATTCCCTATAAATATCGGGATCATGCCTGGTTTACTTGCTATGCTCCGGCGGAAGACCCGGAAATCGCTGTGACCGTACTGGTTGAACACGGCCTGCACGGTGGGTCGGGGGCCGGGCCGATAGCCAGGGCTGTTTTGAACCAGTATTTCAGCGGCCGGCTGAACCAGACGGGACAGAATCAAGGCGCAACAGGAGTGCCTTCTGCAGATGAATAGGTATACGGTGTAGGCCATGTTTCGTATAGATCGACGATTGTTTGAACATTTTGATATGGTGCTGATGCTGCTCATCTTCTTGATTTGCACGATGGCTTTTTTCAATCTTTACAGCGCCTCGTTTCCACCCAAAGGGTATGGTATGCCCCCGTATATCAGGCAGGGGTACTTTTTCCTCATGGGCTTTGCCGCGTTTGTCTTTATTATCAGTTTCGATTATCAGGAGCTGCATTCGTGGAATTATCCCTTCTACGTCTTAACTATTCTTCTTCTGCTTTTCGCCTTTGTCGCCGGGCATGAAGCCGGCGGAGCCCAACGCTGGATTAACCTCGGGTTTTTTAAACTGCAGCCGTCGGAACCGGCCAAACTCATGCTGGTTGTCACACTTGCCAGCTATTATTCAAGAAAGGAAATAAACGACGGATATGCAATCAAAGATCTGGTTATGCCAATCGTGCTGACCGGCATCCCTTTTGTGCTTATTTTGCTTGAGCCCGATTTGGGTACGGCCCTGATGCTCGGCATTATTTTTGTCTCGATGACTGTGTTCGTCAAACTCAGGATGTCTACCTACCTCATCATGGGAAGTCTCGGGATTGGGGCGGTATTATTTGCCTGGGAAAGCCTTTTGAAACCATATCAGAAGCAACGGATAGCAACCTTTCTTAATCCCGAACAAGATCCGATGGGACATGGCTATCAGGTATTGCAATCGAAAATCGCCGTCGGCAGCGGAGGAAGATTCGGCAAGGGCTATATGGAGGGGACGCAGGGGCACCTGCATTTTCTCCCGGAACGGCACACCGATTTTGCCTTCTCGGTATGGGGGGAAGAATGGGGATTTGCCGGAAGTGTGATTTTTATCGGAATTTACTTCCTGCTGTTGCTTTGGGGCTTGTATGTCGCAATGTATGCAAAAGATCGATTTGGTGTGCTGCTCGCCTACGGGGTGGTTATGCTCATCTTCTGGCAGGCTGTCATCAACCTGTTCATGGTCATGGGCTTCCTGCCGGTCGTCGGTATACCTCTGCCGCTTGTCTCCTATGGCGGTTCTTCTCTTCTGACCACCATGCTTGGGCTGGGGCTGCTGATGAATGTCCGCATGCGCCGGTTTCCAAACTCCATGGGCAGGGGGGAATAGGCAGTCAGCTTTTTTTTTGCAGAACTAAAGACTTAAGTCCTTGAATAAAGAGTGGATTGGTATTGAGCGAGGGACTCGATTTAAGGCACATCCCCAGCTTGGCTGCCTGTTCGCGATATAGCATGTTTATTTCGTACAGGGTCTCAACGTGATCTGAGACAAAGCTTATTGGTACCATCAAGATATTTTTACACCCCTCCTCTGCAAGAGATTGCAGCATTTCCGGGGTCGAAGGGGAGAGCCACTCAACCGGACCGCTCCGGCTCTGATAACAGAGTCTGCCGCTTTGCCCGGTGATTTTTTCCACTGCCTTGATAGTCTGCTCGATATGCTCTACATAGGGATCGCCATCCCGGATAAAAGAGACGGGGAGGCTGTGAGCGCTGTAGACGATGTGCACGGGCTGAGACGCAAAGGATGGCAATTCCTTCATAATGTTGTCTGCCAGTGCGGTAATATAGTCGCTCTGGGTGGGCCAGGAAGAGATACAGGTGAAAGGCATATCCGGGGCAAGCCGCTGCAGGCTCTGCTGCAACTGCGACAGCGATGAGCCGGTGGTGGCTTTTGAATAGTGGGGGTACAAAGTGAGAGCGGTAAGATGCTCAACTCCTGCAGTCAGCAACTCCTGTATTGCCTGGTCGGCAAACGGCGGCCAGTACCGCATGGCGACGGTCACTATATAGTCGCCATCTTCACCAAGAACATTCTGCAGGGCTTTTGCCTGACGAAAACTGATATCTTTGAGCGGAGAACCTCCGCCTATCTTGGCATAGATAGCCCGGCTTTTCGGTGCTCTGCGCCTCGCTATTATCCAGGCGAGAAATTTTTGCATAAAGGCGGGACCCAGCTGGATGATGTCCCGATCGGCAAAGAGGTTGAAGAGAAAGGGGCGCACGTTGTCTAAGGTGTCCGGACCGCCCATATTGAGAAGAATGACTCCGTTTTTGCCGTTGCCCAATGTGCCACTCCTTGAGTATCAACAGGTTTTCTGGTGAGGTTGAAAAGCACATAATTATACAGAGAAAATTTATGAATAGCCACGTTTGTCGCTATTTTTTCGGGTAAAAAGTTAGAACTGCCTGAATTGCACCGATAAAATACGGTGCAGACTTGATTCTCGGGAAGAGGGAAATATAATAGGAACAAGAGCAGACCGTCTTCGACCAGGATTTTTGAGATGTACCCTCTGTCTGGTTCGTCGATGGATTGCAGGGGATGCATCGGACGATGCAAGAGTAAAACGGCGGCAAGACTGCCGTTTGAAACAGAGCTGGAGGAACTATATGGAACTGAAGATCGAAGCCAGAAATGTTGAGTTACGTAAAGGTTGGCAGACGAAGATCGAAGAGGAACAGGAAAAACTCATTCGGTTCTATCCAAATTTTGTTTTGCATTTACGTGTCAGCATTGAAGCCACGACCCATTACAAAGAAGGTGGGTTTGAGATCAAACTGGTTGCGACGGTACCCAATGATACGGTTGTTGTCACCAGGAACGCAGAGACTGTACGTGCGGCGCTCACTGAATCCTTTGACGTGTTGACCTTACAGCTCAAAGAGATCCAGAGAAAAAAAAGAAAAAGTCATAAGCAGCCCGGTCAGGATGTATCGACCGACAGTCTTGGTATCATCAGAAAGCTTTCTCCACATGAATCCTATGGGTTTATAACCTCATCGGATAAAAGAGATATTTATTTTCATGAAAACGCTCTGAAAGACTTGAACATGGACGATCTTACCGAAGGAGACAGCGTTTCCTTCGGGGAGACTGTCGGTGATAAGGGTCCTCAGGCTTCCTGGGTGAGAGCGCCAAGGTAAGTCAGCAAAAGAGAGAAAACCAAAAGCCTCGGGCATGCCATGTCCCGGGGCTTTTTTTTGCCTTTTTCGGCCCGTGGGCTGGAAACCCGATTCTTCAATGCAAAAGCATGAAAACCAGCTATAGTCTGACCATTATTTATTACCGAGGCCGGCCTGTTCTTTGACCAGATCTTGTGCTGAATTATTTTCAAATATAAATGGAGTTACAGGCAGTGAAAGAAGAAATATATATCATTGATGGCAGTGCCTACATCTATCGGGCCTACCACGCCATAGCACCGCTTTCCAACAGCAGTGGCGTTGCAACCCATGCGGTTCTCGGTTTTGTTACCATGGTCAAACGGCTGATACGGGAAAAAAATCCCAAATACCTGGTCATGGCCTTTGATTCCCGGGGCCTGGTATTTCGCCATCAGCTCTATGACCAGTATAAGGCTAATCGTCCACCGATGCCGGATGACCTGAGTATGCAGATCCCGTTTATCAGACGCTTTGTCGCCGCATCAAACATCCTCATGCTCGAAGAACAGGATTTCGAGGCCGACGATATCATAGCCTCCGTGGTGAAACGATTCACCGCTCTTGGTCACAAAGTTGTGATTGTCTCCGGGGATAAGGACCTCCTGCAGCTTGTATCAGACGATGTGGTCATGTGGGACCCCATGAAAGACAAGGTAATGGACCTGGAGGCGGTTAAACAGAAATATGGCCTGCGGCCGGACCAGCTGCTCGATTTTTTTGCCTTGATGGGGGATAGTTCCGACAATGTGCCGGGGGTGCCGGGGATCGGACCGAAAACCGCCGGAAAACTGATCGGAGATTTTGCCAGTCTTGATGGCTTGTATGCCCATCTCGAGGACTTGAAAAAATCCAAAATGAAAGAAAATATCATCGGCAATCGCGCCAAGGCCTATCTCTCCAGAGATTTAATCAGTCTGAGATCGGATGTGCCAATCCCCATGCAGCTGGACAGCTACCTGTTACGGGATGGAGACGACCTGCAGTTGGCCGAGATTTACACCGAACTCGAGTTCGCCAGCCTCTTGAAAGGAATTGATACCTCAACAGCGGTGCCTGTCGAGGGTTTTATGACTGTCCGCGATAGTCGCCAATTGGCCGAACTGGTTGAGGCGCTAAAGGATATCGACATTCTCGCGGTCGATACGGAGACGACCTCCTTAAATGCCAGAAATGCCCGCCTTGTCGGGATTTCCCTCTGCGCTGATCTCAAGAGGGCCTGGTACATTCCTTTTGGCCACCTTGATGCAGATGGTAATCTGGCCGAAGGGCAGCTCGACGCTCGGGAAATACAGGCTGCCCTGACGCCGATCTTATCGTCACCGTCGATTACGAAAGTAGCGCACAATCTTAAATATGATTTTACGGTAATAAAACAGCAGTGGGGAATTGAGATTGCTGCGCCGCTTGCAGACACACTGATTGCCGCATATCTTCTGGAGAGTGAGGGCCGGTCTCTTAAGCTGGACGCACTCTGCCTGCAGCGAGGCTTGAAGATGACCTCTTTTGATGAGGTAGTTGCCGGGGACAAGAGAGAGGATTGCTTTGCCTATGTGGATATCGACAAGGCAGGGATCTATAGCTGCGAAGATGTCTACGGCACGCTGCTGCTGTGGCAGGAATTTGAGCCACTGCTCCATGAAAATAAGCTGATGGAGCTGTTTCGTGACGTTGAGATGCCGATTGTGACCATCCTGGCCCGAATGGAACTGACCGGTATTTGTCTTGACCCGAGCGTTCTTGATACCCTGTCGGTCGAGTTTACTGGCAAGCTCAAAATTCTGGAACAGCAAATCTATGGCCTGGCCGGTCATGAATTCAATATCAACTCGCCGGCCCAGCTTGCCCAGATATTGTTTGAAGAGCAGGGGTTGCCGCATGGCAGAAAGACCAAAACCGGCTTTTCAACAGACGTAAAAGTATTGGAGCAACTGGCCAAAAAGCATGACCTGCCGGCGCTGATTCTGCGCTACCGGACGCTGACCAAACTGCTCACAACCTATGTTGATAAGCTCAGTTTGTTACAGGATCCGAAAACCGGCAGGATACATTCATCATTTAATCAGGCCGTTGCCGCGACCGGTCGGTTGTCGAGCAGCGATCCTAATCTGCAGAATATCCCCATACGTACCGAGGAAGGCGGACGCATCCGCGGTGCCTTTGTTCCCGGACCCGGGCTGCTGTTTCTCTCGGCGGATTATTCACAGATAGATTTGCGGGTCCTTGCCCACTATTCGCAGGATCCTGCGCTGCTCAAGGCTTTTCGTTCTGGCGAAGATATTCATGCCCGGACCGCGGCAGAAATTTTCGGGGTGTCGCCCCTGCTCATTACCTCTGAGATGCGTCGGGTGGCAAAGAGTATTAATTTTGGTATCGTCTATGGCATGAGCAGCTTTGGTCTTGCCAGTCAGCTTGATATCGGCCGCAAGGAGGCGCAGCGATTTATTGACAGTTACTTCCACCTGTATACCGGGGTTGAAAAATTTATGCGGGACATCGTCGAAAAAGCCAGGGAACATGGTTATGTGACGACTTTGCTCGGACGTCGGCGAGCTGTGCCGGAGATCAATTCGAAAAACAAGGTGCGTCGGGAATTCGCCGAGAGAATAGCTATAAATACGCCTATACAGGGGACTGCCGCCGATATTATCAAGCTGGCGATGATACGCTGCGAGAAGGCTCTCATCGAGAGCAGGCTGTCCGCCACAATGTTGCTGCAGGTCCATGACGAACTGGTTTTCGAACTGCCCGAAGCGGAACTGGAGCGGACCAGACCGATCATTAAAGAGGCCATGGAGCATGCCCTGAAAATTGATGTGCCGCTTGTCGTCAATTTTGAGGTGGGTAAGAGTTTGGCAAAGTAAGCAGAGAGAGGTAAGCGACACCCGGGCTGATTCGCGAAAATATTACATTCAATTCCCGGAAAATCGACACCTCAAGCGCTGGGCGAAAGAGGTGTCGATGGGTTCTAAAGCCGATCCCGCATGGGTACAAATGGACGGCGAGTCTGGCCGGAATAGATCTGCCGGGGACGTCCGATCCTGGCATTTTCACGATCTTCCTTCATCTCCGTCCATTGAGCTATCCACCCGGGAAGGCGACCAAGAGCAAACATTACGGTAAACATGTTGGTTGGAATTCCCATGGCGCGATAGATTATGCCGCTGTAGAAATCGACATTCGGGTAGAGATTGCGCTGGATAAAGTATTCATCGGTGGCAGCATGCTCTTCCATTTGCAGGGCAATGTCGAGGAGCGGGTCGTTTATTTCCAGTTCGTCCATTATCTCAGCGCATGCCTCCTTGATGATTTTTGCTCTGGGGTCAAAGGTTTTGTACACCCGGTGGCCAAAGCCGGTTAGCCGGAAAGGGTCGTTTTTGTCTTTTGCCTTGGCGATATATTTCTTGTAATTGTTGCCGTCTTTGTGGATCGCCAGCAGCATTTCAATAACCGCCTGGTTGGCTCCACCATGCAGCGGGCCCCAGAGTGCACTGATTCCTGCCGAAATAGATGCGTACAGGTTGGCCCCGGCACTGCCAACCAGGCGGACTGTCGATGTCGAGCAGTTCTGCTCATGATCGGCATGGAGGATCAGCAGTTTATTCAGAGCCGAGACGAATTCAGGTTTAATTTTATAGGGCAGATTCGGCCGATCAAACATCATATTGAGAAAATTTTCACAATAGTTTAAACGTGGGCTGGGGTAGACCAGGGGATGACCGATACTTTTTTTGTAGGAAAAAGCAGCGATGGTCCTGGTCTTCGCCAGCAGACGGGCGGTGGTGACCGAGTATCCCCCGTAGGGATCATCGTCATTGTCCATCTCAGGATAGTAGTTGTGCAGAGAATTGACGGTGGTGGAAAGAATCGACATTGGCGAGGCATTTGGCGGAAAATGATCGAAGAAATGGATCATATCTTCATGGAGCAACGCAAAGCGACGCATCTCGTGTTTAAAAACCTCAAGGGCATCGAACGTTGGTAATTCGCCGTGCAGGATCAAATAAGCAACTTCGGTAAAGCTGCAGTTCTTGGCAAGATCTTCAATTGCATACCCGCGATAATCAAGAATCCCACGCGTGCCGTCGAGATAGGTAATTGCCGATGTGCATGCTCCGGTATTCATATAGCCGCTATCGAGCGTAATGTATCCGGTTTCCTTGAGCAGCCTGCGGATATCTATGGCTTTATCTCCTCTGGTTCCTTCAATGATCGGTAGCTTATACGACTTGTCTCCAATGGAAAGGGTGGCGAATTCTTGTGACATGGCAATTCCTCATAGTTGGCGAAACTGTCCCCTGGATCGGGGCGCAGTTCTCATTGATGGTTTCCCGACAGCGAAGGGATGAAACGGTATCCTGCAGATGCAACGCAACTGAACGACAGCGGGTGCGACTCGCTGAATGTGCCGGAAAGGACTATCGAACGTAAAATAACAGCGTAGGGTGGAGCGTAAGACTTGAATTTGCAGCTGGTATGATTTTCAAGCAGGTACTATAGTATAGTTTAACCGTTTCGGCAAACGATCATAAATTCGTGTCCTTGTCATGCGTGCAGGCGTTTGATAAAATATCACACAGAACCCCGCCAGAGAACTTTGCGGGATTCTGTTTAATGCCCCTTGAGGGTACTCTGTTCAGTCCCCGTGCTGTGCGGGGGTGAGTTTATCCCTGAAATAATTTTCTTCGCATAGAAGCCGGAAAATTATTGTTTAGTCACTAAGGATCATCATGCCACTGGAAAATAAGACCCGTCAACTAATCGAAGAGATAAAACTCTTCATCCAATATTCCGTACCGGAAAATGACCTGTTGGCAGCAACCGCGCTGATTGACCGGTATAAAAACAATGCATTTGTCCTACGGTTATTCCGCGAATATTATGCCAATCTGCCTGAGGCTCGTGAAGAAGCTGTAGGTAAGATCGTCAGGCTCATTGATCACCAGGGGGTGCATCTTTTTGCTGTCTGGACCGCATCATTTTCGTATCTATACGCCGTCTCCGTTGACCATGTGCTTTTTCTGGGAGAATATCAGCAGGAGGTCGATACGGAGGTCTTGTCATTTTTTGGCATAGAAAGTCAGGAAGAGTTTCTGCAGTTATGTATGACGGCCAGGGAGCTTAAGGAGTATGTTGCGACTGAGGTAGCTGCAGAAGCTCTCTGTCCGGTATGTGGCGTACCGGAAGGGGAGAGTCATCTGCTGGGATGCACCGTTGAGATCTGCCCCTGGTGCGAAGGGCAGCTGAGCTACTGTAATTGTCGCTTTGCACAACTGGATACAGATGCGATTGAAGATGAGCAGCAACTGGAAACGTTTCTCGATATGCTGACCGCCAAAGGGCGAATTCCCTACAAGAAAAGCCAGGCTCCGGCATTTCCGGGGACAAGTGGTGGCCTGGACGACAGCCAGGCCACCGGATAGTCTTGGTTCCGTATTGCTATTGCCCGCTCACCGACTTGAGGAACCGATACAGATCGGAGTCGGAAGAGAGCACAAGTGAGGTATTGTTGCCGATAATCTTTGCATAACTCTCCAGAGTTTTTTGGAAACCGTAAAAATCGGGATCCTGAGAATATGCTTCGCCATAGATTTTGGTAGCCTCTGCATCGGCCTTTCCTTTTATAGTCACCGCCTCAAGATTGGCTGTGGAAATTATTTCTTTGAGCTTGCGTTCCACCGTACCAAGAATCTCGGCTTTCTGACCTTCACCGGTCGATCGTTTTTCAGCGGCAATCCGTTTCCGCTCTGAAATCATCCGGTCGTACACCTTGAGCCGTACCGAATCAATGTAGTTGACCCTTTTGATGATTACGTCAATAAGTTCGATGCCATATTGGGGAGTGATTTTTGAAGCTATTTCACGCACCTGGTTGGAGATTCCATCCCGGCCGTTTTTCGGTCGAATACCGATGGTCGAAATTGCGGTAGTTTCAGACATGGTATTAATAGACCAGTCTGAGCTGCGGATGATCTCTATCAGGTCGTTTTTGTTGACCATATCTCGAACAGTACCATCGATAATGTCGCTTAAAAGCGATTGTGCTCTTGTCTCATTGTTGACCGCCTGCAGGAACTTCAGGGCATTAGAGATACGCCACCGTGCGGTTACATCGATAAAAACATAGGTTTTATCGTTGGTCGGGATCTGGTTCGGCTCGCCGTCCCAGATAAGGATCTTTTTCTCGAAAACCTCGACCTGTTGCACAAAAGGCATTTTGAAATGCAGGCCGGCATCGGTGACAGGATCGCCTACCGGCGCTCCGAACTGGGTGATGACCACCTGTTTACCTTCCTCGAGAATAAAAAAACCGTCATAGACCACGACAATTGCCAAAAGGACGAGTCCAACAAGAAAAAACTGGGCTATCTGTTTCATATCTATTTCCTTTACTTAGTGTCTGTCGCTTTCGATTGAATCGCCGGCAGGCCTTTTGCTGAAGAGATGTTCAGGAGCGGCAGCGGTGCCTGCTGGTCTTTGTCGATGACATAGACGGATTGCACGTCAGGCATAATGTCTTTCATGGTTTCCAGATACATGCGTTTCCGCGTCACGTCGGGGGCGTTTTTATATTCTACGAGAATATCATTGAATCGCTGCGTTTCACCTTTGGCGTTATTGATACGCTCAGCTTGATACCCGTAAGCTTCTTCAACAATTTTTTTGGCATCACCGGATGCCTTGGGGATGACCCGGTTATAGGTTTCCTGCGCCTCATTGACCAGTCGTTTCATATCCTGATCGGCTTCGTTTACTTCATTAAAAGCAGGTTTTACCTGGTCTGGCGGGTTAATATCCTGAAACTGCACGGTGCCGATATTGACGCCGCTTGCACCTTTGGGGAAAAGTTTATTCAGCTGTTCCTGCAATTCTTTTTTCACCGATGCAGCGAGCAGTTCACGGTTACTCAATACATAGTCAAAATCCATATTTCCGACTATCCGCCTGGTAACCGCCTCGGAATTATCACGAATTGCCTGGCGTACATTGGCTACTTTAAAGAGATAAGCGTAGGGGTCGGCGACCCGGTACTGAACAATCCAGGCAACGTTGATGACATTTTTGTCGGCAGTCAGCATCAGCGATTCATTGTCAAAGCCCCGTTTGTCAAATGATGTTTCCTGGCCGGTCATACGATTTCGAAAGCCAAACTCTTCCTTGCGGATATTTTCCACATCAACCTTGTACAAATGGTCAATATAGGGGATTTTGAAATGCAGGCCTGGGGGGGTCGTACGCGAATATTTGCCGAGTCGAAGGACCACCCCCACTTCACTGGGAGCGATCTTGAAAAAAGATGAATAAACCCCCTGCAAAACAAAAAGAATAAGGATGACGGAAAGTAACTTGCCCAGATTGGCAAAAGGAGAAGCCGGGGATGAAGGTGGGTCCTGGCTGTCTCCCGGGGAAGCAGATGGTTTCTTTTTATCTGAGAAAAAATCCTGCAACTTGTTAATCAGCTGCGCCACAATTTCTTCAGGAGTCTGCGGCTTCTGCTTTTTCCCCCACGGCGGCTGTTGATCCTGATTGGACATAGAAAGTCTCCTGATCGTAGTAATCTTTTAAACATGCCTTATCGACAGCAACCATATCAATATAAGGTTTTAATGGGTGAGGCATGCTTGAAAATGCTGCAATGAAAGTACAAGGGTAATAACAGATAGTAGTGATTGCAATCTGAATCGTCAAAATAGTGTGTAGATGGATCTCATTTTGATCGTCTTATCCATGGAGGGCTGATATCCAGCAGATAAAGAAAAAAGCAAAACTAACAATGCCAAACAGTGTCTGTGCGGCAAAAGAGCTGCGCAAGGTCATAAAAAGTGGCAAACGGACTACATTGCCGCAGATCAGGCCGCACAGCAGGCCAAACAGGTGGGCTCCAAGATCCGTTCTTTCACCGCTTGAGCCAAGAAAGGCGAGCAGTGCTAATCCGGACATAATCGGCATGAAAAAATGCAGAGAAAGTCGCTTCGTCTGCATGGCAAAGCTGATAGTGCAGAGCATGCCGATTACACTGAAAATGGCAGTGGAAAATCCGACGAACATATGGCCTTGGCCATGAACCAGTACATTGATAAGGTTGGCCACTGTTGCGGTCATAAGCATGGTGAAAAGACCGATGCCGTTGCCCGTCAGGTGGAAAAAAAAATGGAGGAGAAAACCGCCGAGAAAACAGTTGCCCATAAGGTGGACAATATCAGCGTGCAGAGTAAGCGGGGTTACCAGTCGGTACAATTCCAGATTATTTATGATCGCTGATGAGTCGCCAGCCCCCTTTTGAAACCAGAATGATTTAAGGTGCCATTCTCCTGAGAGACCATACATAAAAACGAGGCAGCCGATCACGACTGTACTCATTGCCCGGAAGGTCGGGATGAAGCTGTCCTGCTCGGGTTTGGGCGGCCAGTCCCGGTTTTCCCGGTCATAGGCGGCGATTTCATAGAGTGCTCTTTCCTGTTGCCTGACCGCTACATAGATCTCGATGTTATGGGCGGAAAGATATTGTATCCGATGGGTGATGTCGGCCGCAGAAAGTACCAGGGAGTACGTATTGAGAAGATTAGGGTCTAAAACCCGGGCTATCAGACTTTCGGAGGTCTGTGCCGAAGGGGGATCCATGGTATTGAAGTGTCGTTAAGAGAATGCCACACCCTGACTGCCTTGGCCTGGGTGTGGCAAGAAATACATCAGATAAGGTTATCCATGGCAATAACTGGGCCAAACTTTTCTTTCAACTCGAGGAGCTCTTTTGTCTGATTCTGGTAAATTTCAAAAAGAATCGCCGGGATATCAGGCTCTTTACTGTATGCCTGTTTTTGCAGTTCCAGACGGTCGACAATCTTATCTACATACAGGGAAAATTGCATGTCATAGAGGGATTGAGGATATTCCTTGTTGATGGCCTTGAACAGTGGCACCAGGTCCTGGTATTTAGGCAGGTAGCCGATCGGTGTGGTGATTGCCTGCACATCGCCGTTGGCAAAAAGTTCGAGCCATCCGAGCCAGACTCTGACGTCCTTTTTTTCACCCAGCAGCTTATTGCCTTCCCCCCCTCTGTTGCCGTAGGTAAGAAAATAATTCAGGCCTGCCATGATCGGTCGAGTGGCTTTGGAGAATTTCGTCGAATTAAAAAAGGTGAATTGAGCAACCATGTAGTCAGCCAGCGCACCGGGAATGAAAGGCGCATTGGCCCAGGGCTGACGGTTGACACCGGTAGCACCCACCTCTGTCGCAGTTGCTTTGGAGACGATTGATGCACCAATCGCTACGCCCTCATTGGCGTTCTTGGCCACCCATACCGGGGGCATGGTGTCCGCATCCCTGCCGGAATAGGTAATGACTTTAACCGGTACGCCTTTGGGGTCTTCGGATAATTCAGTGGCATGATTGGCAATTGCCGAGGCGACAAGCGTACAGCGAGAATTTTTGTGGGACATCGGCACCGGGTTTCCGTTCTTGTCGGTTTTTCCTTTAAACCATTCTCCCTGGAAGTTGATACCCTTGTCCGGTACTGCGTCCCCATTGCCAACCCAGTTCGGCACTCCGTCGGTAATGAGCACATTCGACCAGATGACCTCCGTCCCTTCGCCACGCAGACATTGCATTAAATAGGGGTCGCCATCATGGTTGACATCTTCAACGATACCGAAGATGCCTTTTTCCGGGTTGATCGCCCGAAGAACACCGCCTTCGTCAATCCAGAACTGGGCCAGGTCATCGCCGATAAAATCGGTACCCACCATGGCGGTGGTAGTTTTTCCGCATCCTGAGGGAGCTGCTCCGGCGAAAAATGTTTTTCTGCCGCCGGGCCCGGTCATGCCGGTGATAAACATATGCTCTGAAAGTTGTTGTTCCAGTTTGTAATACGTAGCATAATCAACGCTGAACCGATGATTGCCTTTTTTTAGCAAAAGAGTATTGCCGGCATAGGTACAAAAAGTTGCAAAGGTCGTCATCCAGCTTCTGTCCATGAAGATGCGGGCATTCGGGACATCTGCGGAGGTGTTCGTGCCCTGGGAGTGAACATTGGTGAAGAAGAGGCCGGTGCGTTGTGCTTCTGCATCAAAATCTCGGAAACAGTTGCGGTACAGTATTTCAGCAGAATGCAAAACATAGCCGGAAGAGGATATCTCAATTGCTGGAAATGCCGCTTCAGCACCAACCGGGCCGCGGCTGTAAAAACCGACGATCAAAGTCTTGCCCTGCATAATGCCTGGCATGAATTTTTTGACGTATTCGGTCGCGTCCGGGCGTAATATCGTTTTAGCGAGAGAGCTCATCTTTTCCCCCTCGTTGATGATATAAAATGTCTGGTTTACCAGTCTGGCCTGATCTTCGGGGAGATCGAAGTGAATTGTATGGCCAGGTTTCGCCAGTTTTTTTTCTTCACCCTGGCGGAGTGAATATTCTCGAATCCATTGTACATCATCCGCTGAGCCGGTATTTACAAAGACGCTGTCCGGACGACACATCGCAATTGCATTGGCAACTTTAATCAGTGCCTCTTCATTCTTGATCAGTGCCAACTTCTTACTATTGTCCGAATCAAGATATTCGGAAAAGACCTTCTGTGCCCCGGCAATGTTGGCGATGCCACCTACAACCGCAAGAATTTCATCGCCTTTTTTCAGTTCCAGCATTCCCCACTCCTTTATGTATGTTGACCTGGCTCGCACCATTCATAGAAAAATAATTGACTCATGAACTTGTCTGATCGTGTTATAATAGGAGGTTATCAGATAGTCGTCAAGTTTTGATACCATCGTTTTCGGAAAAATAAAGAGTGAAAATGTCTTGATATTAAAGGTAAAGGTTGCATTTTTGAAATGTTTGGAAGCAGGTATAACTACAGCTTCTCTTTATAATGTGTTTACAATAAGTATAAGGAAGTGTGATGGTTGCTTCGGTCGTTCCTGACAAAACCTGACTGTGGAAGATGCTTTTTCAAAGAGTTCGCAGAGTACGGAACATATGGTGGGGAGATGTGCCAAACAGATATTTTTACCTCTATGTCAATAGTTTCTCCACAATAAGGCAAAAAAAGTAATAATACTTAGAGTAGCTGTTCTTTCATGAAGGTGCCCGCTTTCACCTTTATTCGTTGGTATGTTACCCGGGTTGTTAATCTATACTCACTTTCTGCTACTGGATTGCATCAATGGTGAAGTTTAGAGATTTAACAAAGACGCTGCTGCTCCGATCGATACAATTATCGGCGAAGGAAAACCAACAGTTACTGCAAAGAGCCGCTTTTGAAATGGCTGAGCGGTCCATGCCGGGGGTATTTGTTGTGCCGCTCTGTTTTGCCATAGCGGTTATCACCTCCGGATATATCCATCAAGCGCCAGATCTCAGCATGATACTGGCGGTTATAATGCTCGTCGGTGCTGCCGCACGCTGTCTTTCGATAGTGCGCATAAAACAGTATTCTATTGGGGCCCTGAACCTCTGGATGCAGATGTTTTTCTGGTCTTGTCTGGTCATGGCGGCAGTCTGGGGGGCAACAACTGCTATTTTTGTGTATTCCTATATTGAAGGATACCGGGTCCTTTTCATACTTGTTCTCTCCTCAGGTATCGGAGCAGGATCAATGGTTAATTTCTGTATCTGGCGAGCGCTTACCGTAAATATCCTTCTGCTGTCCTTTGTACCGGTTATAGTTGTTGGATTGTTGATGCGGCAAACTCAGCTTTTGCCCGCCATTCTTGGGATTGTCCTTTTTGTATTTTATCTGCTGGCTCAGACGAAACGATGGAATTTTCATTTTTGGGATTCGCTCATTACTGCCTATCTTTTTGAGAGGCAGGCTGAAAAACTTTCCGACACGAACCGCCGTTTGGCCGAAACTGTTGCCATGGAACAGGCTTCTCGCCGGGAGGTGGAAAATGGCAAAGTAAAGATCCGTGAACTGTTCAATCTTACCAGCGATGCCATTGTTATTTGTGCACTCGATGGCCGGATTCTCGATGTTAACCGGGCTATGTTGGATATGTTTGACGTGCGTCGGGAGGAGATTATCAACACCATGCCGCTGCAATCGTTCATCCTGCAGGCCAACGGTAAATTGCATATCCGGGACCACTGGCAAAGAGCAGTCAGTGGGGTGGAAAATGATTTTGAATGCCGTATGACCCGGCCGGGAGGGCAGAAATTCCTCCTGGTACGTGCCAACCTGCGCCGGGTCAGTTGGCAGGAAGAACAAATAGTTTTTGTTACACTGGAGGATGTAACAGCTAGAAAACAGATGGAGGATGCCCTGGAGCTAACCAGAAAATCCCTGTCCGAAAGTGAAGGGTATCTGCAAGCGATACTGCGCAACGTGGAATTGCCCATTTATTGCAAAGACCTCAATGGGTGTTACCTTACTGCTAACAGGCCTTTTGAACAACTCTGCGCTCGCAGTCTGGGCGATATGCAGGGCAAAAATGATCTCCAGATCTTTCCTGAAAACCTCGGACGTTTCTTGAGTTTTAGAGATTCGGACATTGTCGAAACAGGGGAATCGTTTGAACTTGAAGGCACCTTTACCATAGGCGGTCTGGAAAAAAAACTCCTTGTGCATAAATTTCCGCTGCGTGAAAGTGGCGGGACCATCTACGCAACGGCAGGCATCTGTACTGATGTAACAACCATGAAGCAGGCGCTGCAGACGGCGCAGCTTGCCAATGAGGCTAAATCAGAGTTTCTTGCCAGTATGTCCCATGAATTACGTACGCCCATGCACAGTATTTTGAGTGTTGCCAGGCTGGGGTTGAAGCGGGTGAACACAGCGACGCGAGAAAAACTGGAATCCTATTTCGCGTTAATTGTCACCAGCGGTGATCAATTGCTCGAATTACTCAGCGATCTGCTTGATCTCAGTACTCTTGAGTCAGCCAAGGCCTGCTATAATTTCGGGGAGTACGATCTGGTGAAGGATCTGGAAAAGGTGGTGGCTGAATTTAAAGCTATGATGGATGAAAAACACATATCACTTTTTCTGGACGCCTCCGTAAGTCAAGCCCCGGCACGATATGACAAGACCAAATTCTATCAGGTTGTACGGAATCTGCTGGCCAATGCCATGAAATTCACTCCTCCGCAAGAAGAGGTGCGGGTAGTTCTCCAAAAAGATTATCTGGAGCGCAACGGCGACCATCAGGCGGCCTGGAAAATAATGGTTATTGATCAAGGCATCGGTCTTGAAGAAGGTGAGCTGGATTCAGTCTTTGGTAAATTTGTCAAAGGCCACAAAACCCTGAAGGGAGCGGGTGGGGTCGGGCTTGGCCTCGCCATATGCAAACGCATAGTTGAAGATCATCACGGCGTTATTTGGGCTGAGCGGAATGCAGGAAAAGGTGCGACGTTCTGTTTTTTGCTTCCGGCGCTGGACTAGATTCTGACAAAAAGTTGATACGACAGGATCAACAGCTATACGCCATTGTCCCAAAGCAACTCTGGCTGCAGCAAGACCGAAAGCAAAGTTATGGCATGCAAAACTTTGCTAAGTTCATATTTGGCTTGTCTGAAAAGGACAAGAGATTATGATATAAAAAAAGAAAATATCTTTTGCGCTGCATAAAACGGCAAAAGAGAGTAAGAGCCAATGGACAACAAGAAGAAACAAAAAAAGGGTTTAGCCCCGTATGAGGCTAAACCCTGAATTTTTATCTGGTGCCGAAGGCGAGAGTCGAACTCGCACAAGGAAACCCTCACTAGACCCTGAACCTAGCGCGTCTACCA
>AMWB02004063.1_pt1 | contig 20668 bp, 20 predicted proteins | sample 200311 | NCBI WGS metagenome assembly AMWB02 (sample SAMN02737377, study PRJNA173069) | bioreactor metagenome | biome: anode biofilm in microbial fuel cells | place: USA: California | collected 2010-12-16 | reverse complement strand
CTGGCCGCTCCTGTCCAAGCGGGAGCTGGCCGGCCAGCTGCTGGAGCGGTTCGCAGCGCTTCTGACGTAAACGACGGGAATCATGGGGAAGACCAGATGAGTAAGCCGCTTGATCCTCGGGATCTGCTGCGACGGGCCTTGGGGGCACAGATTGATCTGGGGTATGGGGAGGTAATCTTGCGGCGTCCGAGCGCCAGTCCGGCGGAACTGCCTGCTGTCGAGTCGGGACCAGCGACCATAGTGATGCCTTCGAACTCTGCCACACCGGTGATCGTGCCGGCGGCCGCAGCGTTTCAATCGGGAATGGAGTTCATGACCAGTTCACAATTCGGCTCCCTGGATGAGCATTACCGGACGATCTGCAGCTGCCAGCAGTGCCCGTTGGGCCAGACCCGCAACAAGTTTGTCTACGGCGTGGGAAATCCGCACGCCAGACTGATGTTTATCGGTGAAGCGCCGGGTGCGGATGAAGATATGAAGGGGGAGCCGTTCGTGGGGCGGGCCGGGCAACTGCTCGACAAGATCCTGGCCGCCATGCAACTGAGCCGTCAGGAAGTGTATATTGCGAACATCCTGAAGTGTCGGCCGCCGAACAACCGGGACCCGCAGCCGGATGAGGCGGCGCTCTGCACGCCGTATCTGCGGGAGCAGATTCGCCTGATCAAACCGAAGCTGCTGTGTGCGTTGGGTCGAATTGCAGCGCAGTATTTGCTTGCCACTACTACCCCGCTCGGGAAGTTGCGCAACCGGTGGCACGAGTTCGAGGGGATACCGCTGTATGTGACTTATCATCCGGCGGCGCTGCTACGGTTCCCGGAATACAAGAAAGATACCTGGGCCGATATGCAGGTAATCAAGGCTCGTTACGACACCTTTTCCTGAGGCTTGCGTAAGGCGTCGGCATAACGTATCCTGCGCCCATGGCATTCCAAACCAGACCGGATAAAGAGGTTGATCGGCTCCAGCCGCCGCAGTCGCTCGAGACGGAACAGGCGGTACTGGGGGCGATTCTCAAGGACCCCGATGCGCTGAACAACTGCATCGAGGTGCTCGATACCGAAGATCACTTCTACTCCCCGCGCCATCAGGCGATATTCCGGGCGGCTCTGGCGCTGTATAACCGTTCCGAACCATGCGATATCACGACCGTCTCCAATGAGCTGCTTCGCACCGGGGAACTCGAGAAGGTCGGGGGACGGGTTTATCTGGTGGATCTGGTAGAGGGGGTGGCCTCGGCGGCGCATGTTAGTTCGCATGCGACTATCGTGTTGGAGAAATCGCTGATGCGGCGATTGATCAGCACCTCCACGGAAATCGCCCGCAGTTGTTACGCGCTCGAACAGCCAGTCGACACGCTTCTGGATGAAGCGGAGGCGGCCATCTTCAGCATTTCTGAAAGTCGCTTGCGGCACGGGTTTGTGCCAATGAAGGTTCTCGTTGATACTTCATTTGAGCACATCCTTCGACTCCAAGATAAGGACGGAGAGCCGGATAGCATCTTGACGGGGTTCAGTGAGATTGATGTCTTAACTGACGGCTTGCACAAGGGCGACTTCATAGTAATCGCGGGAAGACCGTCCATGGGCAAGTCGGCGATTGCGGTGAATATAGCCGAATATGTGGCTCTCACTCAGAAGAAGACAGTTGCTATCTTCAGTATCGAGATGTCAAAAGAGCAGTTGGCAATGAGAATTCTGTGCGGTATGTCAAATATCAGCCAAAACACGCTGAGATCTAGGAACCTATCCGATGAGGAATCCGGTCGACTCACTCGTAAGGGAGGTATTCTCTCTAAAGCTCCGATTTTCATCGACGACTCGGCAGTGTTGTCGCCGGTCCAGATGCGGGCCAAAGCGCGTCGCCTCAAAGCGCAACACCCAGACCTATCGCTAGTTGTACTGGACTATATCCAAATGATGCACGCATCAGGGCGTTCTGAAAACCGCCAACAGGAGATCTCCCAAATCTCGCGTTCTATGAAGACCCTTGCTAAGGAGCTTGAAATCCCTGTAATTGCCTGTTCCCAGCTCTCTCGAATGGTGGAACACCGTGGAGGTGAGAAGCGTCCGCAACTTGCGGATTTGCGCGAGTCGGGTGCAATCGAACAGGATGCGGATGTTGTGATGTTCGTTTATCGGCCAGAATACTACCTCAATGAGGACGAGCGGAGGGACCCCAAGAACCTCGACAAGATAGGCACGGCCGAGATCATTATCGCCAAGCAACGAAATGGGCCGACTGGCGTGGCTCACTTGACCTTTCGCCGGGAGTTTGCTCGTTTTGAGAACAAGTCCCCGCGAGGGAGCGAAGTTCCCCCTGGAGTCACTCCGGTGGGACCCGAAATGCCGTTTTAGGATTCAGGGATGGATTATGTCGACTACGGCGTCGTGACGCTGGGGCGTCGCGGCGTCAACTTCATCAACCGCCTCGGCGGTTCCTGCGTGATGCTGGGGAAATTCGTCATTTCGCTCAAGGATATCCCTCGCTCACTCGGCATCATTTTCGAGCAATTGTATTCGGTCGGGGTCAAGTCCCTGCCGCTGATTCTGGTGATCTCCGTTTTCGTGGGGGCAGTCTCCGCCTGGCAGGCGGCGTATCAGTTCAAGTTTATCGGCGCCCCGCTGCGGTATCTGGGGCAGGCCGTGGGAAAAGCGGTCATCATGGAGCTGGCCCCGGTGCTTTCGGCGCTGGTACTGGCGGGCCGGGTGGGGGCCGGGATTACCGCCGAACTCGGCACCATGCGGGTGACCGAACAGATCGATGCGCTCGAGGTCATGGGGATCAGTCCGATCCGATATCTGGTGTTGCCGCGGGTCCTGGCCTGTATTTTCATGGTGCCGTTTCTGGTCGTGTTCGCCGATTTCATCGCCATTCTCGGCGGTCTGGCGGTGGCGGTGCTCGGGGTGGATGTCTCGGTGGAGACGTTTCTCAATGGTTTCCGGAGTTCCTTCAAAATCGTCGATTTCACCAACGGCCTGATCAAGGCGGGTGTGTTCGGGCTGCTGATCGGTATCACCGGCTGCTACGAGGGGTTTCACACCGATGGCGGCGCGCAGGGGGTCGGGCGGGCCACCACCACCGCGGTTGTGATTTCGTGTGTGCTGATTCTCATTTTCAATTTCATCTTTGCGGTCCTGTTGTTCCGGTTGTGATATGACGCAGACGCCCTACCTGTATATTGAGAATCTGAAGAAGGGATTCCGTCGGCAGACGGTTCTGGATGGCATCACGCTCGACATCCGGAAGGGGGAATCGATCGTCATTATCGGGCAGTCCGGGACGGGGAAGTCGGTGCTGTTGAAGCACCTGGTGCGGCTGATCGAGCCGGATGCGGGCGCGATTTATTTCGACGGCCAGAATATCGCCGGGTTGTCCGGCAAGGAACTGACGGCGATGCGCCGGCGGTTCGGTCTGCTGTTTCAGTCGGCGGCGCTGTTCGACTCGATGACGGTTGAAGAAAACGTGGGGTTGGGGCTGCAGGAGTCCCGATCGCTCGATGACGAGCAGATTGAAGAGATAGTCTACTCGCGCCTGGAGCTGGTGGGTCTGGCCGAGGCGGCCCAGAAGTATCCGGCCGAGTTGTCCGGCGGTATGCGAAAGCGGGTCGGATTGGCGCGGGCGATTGCTTCCAGTCCGGAAGTGCTCCTGTATGACGAGCCGACGACGGGGCTGGATCCGATTACCGCCGATGTGATCAATGACCTGATCGTGGAGCTGAATCACAAGCTAAACGTGACCTCGGTAGCGGTAACGCACGACATGAGTTCGGCGTTCAAGATCGCGGATCGAATCGTGATGTTGTATCAGGGGAAGATTGTGTTCGATGGCTCGCCCGAGCAGATTCGTCGGAGCAGCGACCCGGTGGTCCACCAGTTCATCTCCGGAAGCGCCGTGGGGCCGATACAGGTGCGCTGATGGTTGAGGCCAGAAAGCTCAAGAGCGCCTTCTTTTGTTCCCAGTGCGGGGCGGAACATTCCCGGTGGCAGGGGCAGTGCCGCGAATGCGGGATCTGGAACAGCCTGATCGAGGAACGCGTCCCGGAAAAGAAGAAGTTCCGTCGCAAAGGGACCGGCGTCGAGCCGCAGATGCTGTCGCAGGTGTCGGGTGAACGGCTGAACGGGCATCAGTCGGGCCTGGCCGAACTGGACCGGGTGCTGGGTGGGCAGTTGATACCCGGCATGACGGTGCTGATCGGCGGTGACCCCGGGATCGGCAAGTCGACCCTGATGTTGCAGGCAGCCGAGGCGTATGCCCGCCAGCGGATTCCGGTCCTGTATGTGACCGGTGAAGAATCGCTCTCCCAGATCAAGATCCGAGCCAATCGGCTGGGCATCTCGGGGGACGGAATTACCGTCGTGACTGCCACGCAGCTCGAGGAGATTACCGCCCTCTTGGATGCCGCTGAATACGGCATCCTGCTGGTTGATTCCATCCAGACTGTTTCCTGTGCGCAGTTTGACTCCCCGCCCGGCACCGTGGGACAGATTCGGGAGGCAGCCGGAACATTGATCAACCTGGCGAAAGCACGCGGGTTTGCGCTGTTTCTGGTGGGGCATGTGACCAAGGACGGAATGGTGGCGGGTCCGAAGGTGCTCGAGCACATGGTGGATACGGTGCTGTATTTCGAGGGGGATTCTTCGCACCTGTATCGGATTCTTCGCGCCACCAAGAACCGGTTCGGATCGGTGGCGGAGATCGGACTGTTTCAAATGACCTCGCAGGGACTGTGCGAAGTGAGCAACCCGTCATCCTTCTTTCTCTCAGATCGGGACGGTCTGTCTCGCACCGGCTCGGTGGTGGCCGGCATCTGTGAAGGGAACCGCCCTCTCCTGGTCGAGGTGCAGGCGCTGGTGACGCGCGCCAATTACGGCAATCCACAGCGGGTCGCCGGTGGGATCGATCATCGTAAACTGGCGCTGCTGCTCGCCATTCTGGAGAAACGATGCGAGTACCCGATGGCCACCCACGATGTCTTCGTGTCCATGGCCGGTGGGTTGCGGTTGTCCGAACCGGGGCTCGACCTGCCGATCATGCTGGCGATTGCTTCGTCGCTCCTGAACAAACCGGTCGACTCCAAACTGATGGCGGTGGGAGAGGTGGGGTTGTCCGGCGAACTGCGCGGGATCACCATGATCGATCGCCGGGTGGCTGAAGCCGCCAAACTCGGATTCACGACGATGTTGATTCCAGAAGCGAACCGGGCGCAGATTACCGCCGACGGTGTCAGTATCGCGGCCGCGAACGACGTCCGGACGGCGTTGGATATTGCCCTTGGCTAGTCAGTTTTCATTCCGGTTGATCGGGCGAGACGAGGCGACTCGCCGGGGCGAATTGAAGACGGCACACGGCATCGTCCAGACCCCGGCGTTCATGCCGGTCGGGACCACCGGTGCGGTGCGGGCGCTGACGGCTGAGGATCTGGAGAGCTGCGGCGCCGAGATCATCCTGGGAAACACCTATCATCTGTATCTTCGGCCCGGCACGGAGATTGTCAAACGGCACGGCGGCCTGGCTCGATTCAATTCCTGGAACAAGCCGACCCTGACCGACAGCGGCGGCTATCAGGTGTTTTCCCTCAAGGATATCGCCAAGGTGACGGATGAGGGGGTGGAGTTCCGCTCGCATCTGGATGGCTCACCGCATTTCTTCACGCCGGAGAGGGTGATGGAGATCGAGCATGCGATCGGCGCCGATATCATCATGGCATTCGACCAGTGCGTGCCGTATCCGGCCAGCGAGGTGACCGCCTCGCACGGCGTCCGCCGCACCTATGACTGGGCGAAACGCTGTCTGAAACGACACCGCGAACTCGGAGAAGATCAGCGGGCGCTCTTCGGCATCGTCCAGGGTTCGGTATATGAGAATTTGCGGACGCAGTCGGCCGAAGAAATCGTCGGGCTCGAATTTCCGGGGAATGCGATCGGCGGGCTGTCGGTCGGGGAGAGTAAAGACGAAATGGAGTCGATGTTGGCGCACACGATCCAGTACCTGCCGGCCGACAAACCACGCTACCTGATGGGGGTGGGGTATCCGGAGGACATTCTCATGGCGGTGTCACACGGCGTGGACATGTTTGACTGCGTGTTGCCGACCCGAAATGCCCGGACCGGGTGCGTGTTTACCTCGGTAGGACCGGTCGTGTACCGGAACGCCGAGTTCGCCGATGACAGCCAGCCGCTCGACCCGAACTGTGACTGCCGGGTGTGCCGCCGCTACAGCCGCGCCTACATCCGTCATCTGTACAACCAGTCGGAGATAACCGGGATGGTGCTATCCTCATACCACTCCACCTATTTCTATCAGCAACTCATGCGGGATATCCGGGCCTCTATCGAGGCGGGGCGGTTCGCGCAGTTCCGACGCGAGTTCCTCGCGCGGTATCAGCAGCGGGGCTAAGGCGCACACGGGCGAGGCGGCAGACTCGGTATGCTCCGGCATCTCATTCGCATCATCAGTTCGATCCTCGCGCTGGCTCGTCGGGGAACGACGCGTGCGCTGGCAGTCGGGATCCTGATTCAGGTGCTTCTTGATACGGCGGCCACCACGGTAGCGCACGCCAGCGGACTGCTCTGGTCGGCAGCGCATCTGGTTGGATTGGCGGCAGTTGTGGTCCCGGCAGCCGTGTTCTGGCGATTGGTACATTTCCCGACTTCCCGCGTGAGCGGAGTGCGAGCGACGGGGCAGATTCTTCTGGCCCTGGTAGCGGCGTTTGCCGTGCGGGGCGGGATATTGGCTCTGCTCACTGGGTGCCGGATGTGCCCCGATCTTCTGATTGCGTTCAGCGGAGCGGTTGGCACGGCAGCCGTGGTATTAGCGGTTCTTTCGACCGAATTGGGACTTGCGTATCGTCATCGCTGGCCACGCCGTCTCGCCATGCAATCCAAGGTGATGTTGCTGGTAGCAGCTATCGTTCTGCTCAGACTCGTATATCTCGCCACGCCCGAGTTGATGCCGGAGGAAGCGTATTACTGGAACTACAGTCAACATCCGTCGCCGGGGTATCTGGATCATCCGCCGATGGTCGCCTGGTTGATCGGAGCCGGCATCGCCCTGTTTGGCCAGACGGAGTTCGGTGTGCGGTTCGGGACGTTTTGTTGCTGGCTGGTTGCGGCGTGGTTCGGCATGGGGCTGGCCAGAGAATTGTTCGGTAAACAGGCCGCGATCGGTCTGTTGCTGCTGGTGGCATCGCTGCCGTTCTTCTTCGGGATCGGGCTCATCGCCACGCCGGATGCGCCGCTGGCCGCCTGTTGGGCGGGAACCTTGTTCTTTCTGCGACGAGCCCTGCTCGACATGAGGAGGAGTGCGTGGTACGGGGTCGGGCTATGTCTGGGACTGGGCCTGCTTTCGAAATACAGTATCGGGCTACTCGTGCCGTCAGCAGTGCTGTTTGTCTTATTCGACCGACAGTCACGTGGTTGGTTGAAAAGGCCGGAGCCGTACGCGGCGCTGGGGATCGCGGCCCTGCTCTTCTTGCCGGTCATGTACTGGAATGCGACCCACGAGTGGGTATCATTCGCCTTCCAGACGAGCCGTCGGGTGAGCGAGACCGACAAGTTCTCGCTGCACCTCCTGATCGGTGGCATCCTGGCGTTGCTCAGTCCGACAGGGCTGGTGGCGGTGGCCGGCGGTCTGGCAAAGCCGCAGACGCTGTCCGCCGGCGCCGGATGTGATGGCGCACGGAAATGGATGCTGTTCTTTGCGCTGGTGCCGCTTACCGTATTTGCCCTGTTCAGTCTGACCCATGAGCCGAAGCTCAACTGGACCGGTCCTCTCTGGCTGGCTCTGCTGCCGGCCTTCGCCGCGGCCATGGTTGCCCACCGCCGGCCGAGGGACAGAAATGTCCTGCGGCGAGTAGGCCGGGCCTGGCTCCCCACAGCGGTCGTGCTGATCGCCCTGTACGGAATCAGTCTGCAGTTTCTTGTCCTCGGCTTTCCGGGAGTGCCGGTGCCGGGCGGCATGATCGAGGTGGCGGGCTGGCGGCAGCTCGGTGCGGCGGTGGATGTCGTTCGAGCGGAAGTGGCACGCGAGACCGGCGCAGAGCCGCTGGTGGTAGGGTTCGACAAGTACAACATATCGAGCGAAATGGCTTTCTACAGTGATCGGAACGGCGCGGAATATACGGCCGGCCAGAGCCTGTTCGGCAAAACGGCGCTGTCGTACCGCTACTGGTTCCGCGAACCGGACCAGTACGGGAAGAACATCATCCTGGTGGCCAGAACAGCCTCCTTCCTGCACGAGCCCACAACCGTTGCGCGGTTCGAGCGTGTAACAGATGAAAAGCGAATACCGATCACCTACCACGGGGTCAGGATCGGCGAGTACGCTTACCGTGTGGGATATCGTTTCGGACCGGATACGACGCTTCGGGCGGCGGAGAATCGTCCTTGACGAAAAAAGAATCGCCGGCAGAGCATCTGGCGGGCGCTGATCCGGTCCTTCGGAAGGTGATCCGTAAAGTTGGGCCACTCGAGCATCCGGTTTCCCGCGGGGGCGTGCACACGGTAGCTGAGATCATCGTGAAACAGCAGCTGTCCGGGAAAGCGGCAGCGACCATCTTCAAGCGGGTCTGTCAGGCGGCCGGGGTCAGGCGTCTGAGCGTGGCGTCGCTCGACCGTCTCACCGATGAGCAACTTCGAGCGGCGGGCGTGTCGGGCGCCAAGACAAAATACCTGCGCGAATTGACGAGGCAGGTGCAAAGTCGGCGGGTTCGGCTCAACGCGCTCGGGCGCATGGCGGATGAGGCCGTGATCGCGGAGCTGACCAAGGTCAAGGGGATCGGACGGTGGAGCGCCGAGATGTACCTGATGTTCGTACTGGGGCGACCGGATGTCTTTTCGGCCGGGGATAACGGCCTGCAGACGGCCATCCGGAAGCTGTACGGTGTGACCAGCGATGACGGGGATCTGGAGGAGTTCAGTGCCAGATGGCGGCCGCACCGGACGCTCGCCTGTCTATACCTTTGGCGAAGTCTCGCAAACGAACAGGCTGACTAGCGAATCGTCCAGAGCCGGCCGATCGAAACGCGGAATCCTCCCAGCCGGGACGGTTCGTCGGACGTGGCATAACTACCACCGCTCGTGCGGGTATACTGAAACCGCGAGCGCATTTCCATAACGGTGACCTCGAGCGAATAGACCCGCTGGTAGCGCAGACCGAACGTCAGGCGATACCCCAAGGCGGGGGCCATTCCGATTTCGGATATGTCATACATCCGGGCCAGCGCGGTCCGACTGGAGCCGGCCTCGGCGACAAAGTAGCGGCCATACACCAGGCCAAAGCCCAGGTATCCGGTCAACCGTTTGGTACCGCGGTAGTAGAGAACATCAGTACCCAGAAGCAGGCCGTGAAGGGCTCCGGCCAGGCGGAGGCTGCGGTGGTCGCGGTCGGGATACAGGGTTGCGTGAAGTCCGGAGTAACTGTAGGTGATTGCACCTCGCACGACGACCGGGTGCACGGCGAGCAGCTCGAACTTGCTGCTGAACTCGGGACCGGTGCTGGCGGCCGACGACGGGGTCGTGAGGCCAGCCGTGAGGTGAATGCTCTCGATCGGCAGGGGGTCTTGTTCGATCGGGTTGAGCGGCGCCAGCGGCAGGCAGAGCCATGATGTCATCAGGATACTCAACATATCTTCTCCACGTTCTCGTAGTAATATAGACGCAGATGCTGCCTCCGGAATGCAGAAAATATTGTGCGGGCCGTCTTATTCGGCCCCTTAGAAGTACGACAGAACATCGTTCGCCGCGCGCGTTCAGGGGCGGATCCACGTCAATCGGCTGATCATCGACGGGAAAGGTCTTTCGCAGGTAGTCCGGAGATACGGGACGAAATCCTCCCTCTTTTGTAAAGTATTGTCAGGCATGGCGATAGTTGCGCTGTATTGGGCGCGAAAGCGGTTGACTTCCCGCGTTCATCGGGTATATTATCGCTCTTTGTCCGGCCAAGGGTGAATTATTTCACAACCGGTGCAGCCCGCGGTCGGCATGTACTTTTTGGAATTGTGAAGGGAGTACGCCATGAGCTCTGCGGTCCATAAGAACTACATAAACGGCGAATGGGTGGCCTCGCGGTCCGGGCAGACCTTCGAGAACCGCAATCCCGCGAACACCGATGATCTGGTGGGGGTGTTTCAGAAGTCGAATGTCGACGACGTGCGGATGGCGATCGATGCGGCGGCCGAGGCATACAAGAAGTGGCGGCTCGTGCCGGCTCCCAAGCGCGGCGAGATCCTGTATCGCGTGGCCTCGCGCCTCGCGGCCCACAAAGAAGAATTCTCCCGCGATATGACCCGCGAGATGGGGAAGATCCTTATCGAGACCCGCGGCGACACGCAGGAAGCGATCGACATGACGTACTACATGGCCGGCGAAGGACGCCGCCTGTTCGGTATGACCACTCCCTCGGAACTCCCCAACAAGTTCAACATGACCGTTCGTCAACCGCTCGGCGTCTGCGCTTTTATCACGCCGTGGAATTTCCCGATGGCCATTCCTTCATGGAAGATGATGCCGGCCCTGATTTGCGGCAACACGGTGGTGATCAAGCCGGCCACCGATACCCCGATGTCGGTCGTGAATCTCTTCAAGGTGCTGGAAGAAGAAGGATTGCCCCCGGGTGTGGTCAATATGGTGACCGGTTCCGGTGGGGCGCTCGGGGATGCGCTGATCAGCGATGATCGCGTCAAGGTTGTTTCGTTTACCGGCTCGACCGAAATCGGCCGGAAGGTCTCGATGGCCTGTGCGCCGAAGTTCAAGCATTCCTGTCTCGAAATGGGAGGCAAGAACGTGCAGATCGTCATGGACGACGCCGACCTGACCCTGGCTCTTGAGGGGGCGCTCTGGGGAGCGTTCGGCACGACCGGTCAGCGCTGCACCGCAACCAGCCGCCTGATTCTCCACGAGGCGATTGCCGAGAAGTTCACGGCCATGCTGGCAGATCGGGCGAAGAAGCTCAAGGTCGGGAACGGCCTCGATGACTCCGTCAATATGGGACCGTGCGTCAATGAGTCGCAGATGAACACGGTGCTCAGCTACGTCGAAATCGGCAAGAAGGACGGCGCCCGGCTGGTGGCCGGCGGCGAGCGGCTGACCGGCGGCGAGCATGCCAAGGGGTTCTTCGTTCAGCCGACCATCTTTAGCGGCGTCACCCGCAATATGCGGATCTGGAAGGAAGAAATCTTCGGCCCGGTGCTGTCGGTCGGGACGTTCAAGACGTTTGACGAAGCGATCGAATTGGCCAACGACACGGTCTACGGGCTTTCGGCGTCGCTGTATACCCGTGATGTGAACAAGGCGTACACGGCCATGCGGGACGTCTACACCGGTATCTTCTACGTGAACGCCCCGACTATCGGCGCCGAAACGCATCTGCCGTTCGGCGGCACCAAGGAGACGGGCAACGGTCATCGCGAGGCGGCGACCGCGGCGCTCGATGTGTTCAGCGAGTGGAAATCGGTCTATGTCGATTTCAGCGGAACGATCCAGCGGGCGCAGATCGATAACGCCGACTGACGCGGAAGCAAGGAATGCGCATGATCGGTGGGCACCAGAGACGCAGTGACGGACCGGGGAATCATCCCCGGTTCCTCATTTCCTTTATCTGGTTGTCCTCATCGATCTAGAAACCCGGCGGTAACAGGATGTACGCGAGATGATAACCCGTTGCAGACATACCAGGAGATGGCCATGCTGAACAAGAAAAGAAAAGTGATTATCATGGGCGCCGCCGGGCGCGATTTCCATAACTTCAATACTCTCTATCGCGATAACAACAGTGTCGAAGTAGTGGCCTTCACCGCCACCCAGATTCCCGATATCGAGGGACGCCGGTACCCGTCCAGACTGGCCGGGAAACTGTATCCGAAGGGGATACCGATCCACGACGAGACCGAGTTGGAAGGGTTGATCAAGAATCACAACGTCGACGAGGTGATCTTCTCATACTCCGATGTCTCGTACCAATACGTGATGGACAAAGCGGCGCACGTGATGGCGGCGGGCGCTCGGTTCGCGGTTGAAGGGGGCAAGGCGACCATGATCCCCTCCACCAAGCCGGTGGTGGCGGTCTGTGCGATTCGGACCGGATCGGGAAAATCGCAGACGACCCGCAAAGTGGCCGCGACCCTTCAGGCGATGGGGAAGAAGGTGGTGGCGATTCGTCACCCCATGCCGTACGGCGACCTGACCAAGCAGATTTGCCAGCGGTTCGGTTCGCTGGCCGATCTGGACAAGCACAAATGCACGATCGAAGAGCGCGAGGAGTACGAGCCGCATATCGTCAACGGCGTGACCGTCTACGCGGGTGTCGACTACGAAGTGATTCTCCGTCAGGCCGAGAAAGAGGCCGACGTGATCCTATGGGACGGCGGCAACAACGACATGCCGTTCTATCGCCCCGATTTGTTTATCACGGTGGTCGACCCGCACCGTCCGGGACACGAACTCACCTATTATCCGGGGCAGACCAACCTGCTCATGGCCGATGTGATCGTGATTAACAAGATCGATTCCGCGTCCCCGGACAACGTGACGATCGTGCGGAACAACATCCAGAGATACAATCCGAAGGCCCAGGTAATCGATGCGGCCTCGCCGATCGATGTCGACAAGCCCGGCCTGATCAAAGGCAAGCGGGTGCTGGTCGTTGAGGATGGCCCGACCCTGACGCACGGCGAAATGAAGTACGGCGCCGGCGTCGTGGCGGCGCACAAGTTCGGGGCCGCCGAACTGGTGGATCCGCGGCCGTTCACGGTCCAGTCGATCACGGCTACCTACAAGAAGTATCCGAATATCGGCACGCTGCTGCCGGCGATGGGGTATGGCGCAGGTCAGGTGAAGGACCTGGAAACGACCATCAATCGCACCAAGTGCGACCTGGTTATCATTGCCACGCCGATCGATTTGTCGCGGCTGGTGAAGATCAACAAGCCGACCGTCCGCGTGTATTACAGCCTGCAGGAGATCGGCAATCCCGATCTGGCGACCGTGCTCGGCGAGCGATTCGGCTCCAGGGCCGGCAAGACCTCCGGTCCGAGTCGCGGCCGCAAAGGGGTCCGGGCATAAGAGCGAAACGGGCGCACGGGGCGGCCCGGTGACAGACCGGCCGCCTGCTCGCGCGAGAGTGAATTCGGACCAATGGTGCAGAACAAGACAGCGGTGGTGGCCCTGGGCGGGAACGCAATTACTCGTCCCGGTCAGGAAGACACCATCGCCAATCAGTTCGCCAACACGCGGACATCGCTCGACGGGATCGTCGAGCTGGCGCGCGACGGCTTTCATCTGGTGGTCACCCACGGCAACGGCCCGCAGGTCGGCAACTGCCTGCTGCGGGTCGAACTGGCGCGCGGCAAGGCGCCGATTCTCCCGCTGGGCGTGCTGGTGGCCGACACCGAAGGGGGCATGGGGTACATGATCGAGCAGTCGTTGCAGAACCGCCTGCAGATGGAGAAGATCAACCGCCCGGTGGTGACGATCATCACCCAAATGCTGGTAGACGAGCACGACCCGGCCGTGACAAACCCCACCAAGTACATTGGTCAGTTCTATACTGAAGACGAGGCCAGACTGTTCGCCGAAACGCGTGACTGGCAGATGAAGAAGGACGCCGACCGCGGCTGGCGGCGCGTGGTGCCGTCCCCGGTGCCGCTGAAGGTGGTGGAAGGGGATACGATTAAGGCACTGGTTGATGCGGGGACCATCGTTGTGGCAGGGGGCGGCGGGGGTATTCCCGTATTTGTGGATCATCGGGGGCTATTGGAAGGCATGGATGCGGTGATCGACAAGGACCTCGGTTCGGCCGTGATCGGACGTGAGATCGGCGCCGGTATTCTGTCTATTCTGACGTCGGTCGATCGTGTGGCGATCAATTTCGGCAAGCCGAGCCAGCGAGAGCTCGATGTCTGTACCCTGAGTGAGATCAAGAAGTACCATGCGGAGGGGCACTTCCCTCCGGGTTCGATGGGGCCGAAGATTCAGGCCGCCATTGCGTTTCTGGAGCAGGGGGGCGAGATGGTGACGATATCATCGTTCACCGACGCCCGCCGCGCCATTCTCGGTGAGGCCGGGACAAGGATTGTAGCCGGGTGATCATGTGTACGCTTTCCGATGAACCGGTGCGGGCCATTTTGAAGCGGGGCCGCATATTCGAGGTCGGCGGGGCAGTCCGGGATCGATATCTGCCCGGCCAGCCGCGGATCAAGGACCGGGATTACTTGGTCACCGGTGTCCCTTACGATGAATTGACGGCGATCCTGAAGAGCTTTGGTCGGGTCGATCTGGTGGGGCGCAGTTTCGGGGTCATCAAGTTCACGCAGACCCGGAGCGGCAGGACCCACACCTTTGACATCGCCCTGCCCCGCAAAGAGCATTCCACGGGACTCGGGCACACCGATTTCGCGGTCGATTTCGATCCGGGGATTCCGGTCGAAGATGATCTTCTGCGACGCGACTTCACGATCAATGCGATGGCGTTCGCGCTGGACAACGAGGAACTGATCGATCCGCTCCGGGGTCTGGCCGATTTGAAGAATCGCTGCCTGCGAATGACCTCGGCCGACTCGTTCCGCGAAGATCCGCTGCGGATGCTACGGGCGATCCAGTTTGCGGCGCGCTTCGATTTTGAGATCGAGCCGGCGACCTTCGCGGCCATGAAGGAACATGCGGCGCTGATCGGCACGGTGTCGGCCGAACGGATCAACGAAGAACTGACTAAGCTGCTGGTGCATGCGGCCAATCCCTCCGATGGGTTTCGGCTGATGCATGATGCCGGCCTGCTCGAACCGGTGCTGCCGGAACTGAGCGCCTGCGTGGGCGTGACACAGCCGGGGCCGTATCACAAGTATGACGTATTCGAGCACATCATCCGAACGATCGATGCGTGTCAGCCGAATCTTCGGTTGCGGCTGGCGGCGCTGTTTCACGATATCCGCAAACCGCAGGCCAGACGCCTCACCGAAACCGGGGCGACGTTCTACGGTCATGAGATGACCGGCGCGAAAGCGGCCGTGCGCGCTATGGATCGGCTGCGATTCTCCAAGGAGTTGAGTCGCGACGTGTCGGTGCTGGTGGAACGCCACATGTATACGCCGCCACAGACCGATAAGGGGCTGCGCCGCTTGATTCGCCGGGTCGGGGTCGACTTGATTTTCGAGCTGCTGGACCTTCGCCGGGCCGATGTTGAAGCGCAGGGGATGGGGGGGAGCACCACCGATGTGGACGAATTAGAGGCGGCGATCCGCGACGAACTCTCGCGCAAGCCGCCTTTGGGCGTCGGCGACCTGGCGCTGAATGGGAATGACCTCATGGCGCTGCTGGGGATTTCTCCGGGGCCTATCATCGGCGAACTGCTCGACTACCTTCTTGAGAAAGTACTCGACCAGCCGCAGGACAACACCCGCGAGCGGCTGGAGGAATATGCCAGAGATTACTATCACACCCTTACATCAGGCCGCAGTACGGAACGCGGCAAGGATATAGACGCATGAAAGTTCACGAATATCAGGCAAAGCAGATTTTCGCCGAGGCCGGGATTCCGGTTCCGCCGGGAGAGGTCGCCACGACCGTGGCCGACGCGTTTGCCATCGCCGAGAAATTCAACAAGCCGGTGATGGTGAAGGCGCAGGTGCATGTGGGCGGGCGCGGTAAGGCGGGCGGCGTCAAGTACGCCGAGAACGCCGAAGCGGCACGCGTGCTCGCGCAGACCATCCTGGGTATGGATATCAAAGGGCTGATCGTCAAGAAAGTGCTGGTGACGATCGCCGAGGACATCCTGTCCGAGGCATATGTAGGCATCATCCTGGACCGCATCACCAAACGGCCGGTCATTATGGTATCGGCGGCCGGCGGTATCGATATCGAGGAAGTCGCGGCCAAGACGCCGCAGAAGATTCACAAGCTGTATGTCGATCCGGCGGTCGGCCTGCGGGCGTTCGAAGCCCGCAATCTGGCCTACAAGCTCTTTCGCGACATCGGTCAGGTGCGTCAGGCCGCGGACATCATCATGAAGCTGTACGGTTTGTTCTGGACGTGCGATGCCTCGCTCATCGAAATCAACCCGCTGGTGACCACCCAGAGCGGAACGGTGATTGCACTCGATGCCAAGCTGAATATCGATGACAACGCCCTGTATCGTCAGGCCAGGATCGCCGAGATGCGGGATCTGGACGCCGAGAACCCGGCCGAGGTGAAAGCGCGGGAAGCGGACCTGTCATTCGTCAAGCTGGACGGCACGATCGGCTGCGTGGTGAACGGCGCCGGACTGGCCATGGCCACCATGGACCTGGTGAAGCGGTACGGCGGTGAGCCGGCCAACTTCCTCGATATCGGCGGTTCGTCGAATCCGCAGAAAGTGGTGACGGCCCTGCAGATCATCCTGTCGGACCCGAACGTCCGCGCCATCCTGATCAACATTTTCGGCGGCATCACGCGGTGCGACGATGTCGCCAACGGGATTGTCACGGCCTTCAACGAACTGAACCCGACCGTACCGGTAGTGGTGCGCCTCACCGGGACGAATGAGAAGGAAGGTCAGCGGATTCTGGCGGCGGTGAAATTGCCGACGGCCGACACGCTGGATGAAGCCGTGAAGAAGGCAATTGCGATGGCCGGTGAAGTCTGAGCGCCGAGGAAGGAACGAGAGAAACATGGCAATATTCATAGACAAAAAGACCAAGCTGGTGGTGCAGGGGATTACGGGGCGCGACGGCTCCTTCCATGCCGACCAGATGAAGAAGTACGGTACCCACGTAGTGGCCGGTGTCACGCCGGGCAAAGGCGGGACGAAAGTCAACGGCATTCCGGTGTACAATACGATGGAAGAGGCGGTGGCGGAAACCGGCGCCAATACCTCGATCGTGTACGTGCCGCCGTCATTCGCCGTCGACGCCATCTACGAGGCGGTCGACGCCGGTATCAAGTTGGTAGTCTGCATCACCGAGGGTGTCCCGGCCAACGACATGATGAAAGTGGTGCCGTACGTGAAAGCGCACGGCGCCCGCTTGATCGGACCCAATTGCCCCGGCCTGATCTCGCCGGAACTCGCGAAGGTGGGCATACTGCCGGGGACGATCGTCAAGAAGGGGTTCGTCGGCGTGGTTTCCCGCTCCGGCACCCTGACCTACGAAGCGATCTGGGCATTGACGCTGGCCGGTATGGGGCAGACCACCTGTATCGGGATCGGCGGCGACCAGGTGATCGGCACTAATTTCATCGACTGCCTGGAGGGGTTCCAGGCCGACCCGCAGACCAAGGCGATCGTGATGATCGGCGAGATCGGCGGCTCGGATGAAGAGATGGCGGCCGAGTACATCAAAAAGCACGTAACGAAACCGGTGGTGTCATTTATCGCTGGACAGACGGCGCCGCCCGGCAAGCGGATGGGACACGCCGGAGCGATCATCGCCGGCGGCTCCGGAACGGCCAAAGAAAAGATCGAAGCGCTCAACAAGGTTGGCGTGCCGGTGGCCGGTTCGCCGCTGGAGATCCCGAAGCTCCTGAAGGACCTCATGAAGGGGAAGTCGTCGAAGAAAAGCAGTCCTGCCAAGCCCGGCAAGGCCGTGGTGAAGAAGAGTGCCGGCAAGAAGGCCGCTGCGCCGAAAAGCAGTGCGAAGAAGAAGGCGGCCAAGCGTAGATAGTGTGAAGGTGACAAGAGTTGGTTGAACGATAGAACGAGGTGACACATGTCTGACTCGGATCAGGTATCGGGGTCCGGCGCCAAACCGGCCCCCAAGAGCAAGTTCGATTATTCCAAGGGGCCGGCCCCTTTGAATATCAATCTGGCGTGGTGCAAGGCATGCAACATCTGCATCGCCCTGTGTCCCACCCAGGTGTTTGAGCCGGACCGTGACGGCAAACCGGTTCTGGCTCGCCCGGATGACTGCATCCAATGCGCCATCTGCTGGCAGCATTGCCCGGACTTTGCCATAACCTCAAACTACAAGTGAGCGGAAAGGTATGGCAGACAAGAAACGAAAACTGATGCAGGGGAATATGGCCTGCGTGCAAGGCGCGATTTACGCCGGACTGCAATTTTATGCCGGATATCCGATCACGCCGTCGACCGAAGTGGCCGAAGGGTGCGCTCGCGAGCTGCCCAAAATCGGCGGCCGCTTCATTCAGATGGAAGACGAAATCGCCTCGGTGGCGGCGATTGTCGGCGCCTCGGTGTCGGGTCTGAAGGCCATGACCGCCACCAGCGGACCCGGCTATTCGCTGATGCTCGAAAATATCGGCTACGCCTACATGACGGAAACGCCCTGCGTGATCGTCAACGTGCAGCGGGGCGGCCCCTCGACCGGTCTTCCCACCAAGGTGAGCCAGTCCGACACCATGCAGGCCCGCTGGGGTACGCACGGTGATTACACCGCGATAGCGCTGGCCCCGGCCTCGGTCGGTGACACGATCACGGAGACCATTCGCGCCTTCAATCTTGCGGAGCGGTTCCGCACACCGGTGACCATCCTGCTCGATGAGGTGATCGGTCATATGCGCGAAATGGTGACCCTCCCGGAGCCAGGGGAGTACCCGATCTTCAATCGCGTGAAACCGACGAGCAAGCCCGAGGAGTTTGTGCCGTTCGAAATGACGCCCAACCTGGTTTCGCCGATGCCCGCCTACGGCGAGGGATACCGGTATAACGTCACCGGGTTAACACACGACCCGATGGGGTTCTCGACCAACCGCGCGGACGAAATCGCGCCCAAACTCGACAAGCTCCGCAACAAAATCGAGAATTACTACGACGAGATCGTCAGGCTGCGGGTCGACATGATGGACGACGCGGAGGTGGCGTTTATCGCCTATGGCACGGTGGCCCGCACCGCCATGCAGGCGACCTCCATTGCCCGGAAGGCGGGGGCGAAGGTCGGCAATATCCAGATCTACACGGTCTGGCCGTTCCCGGACAGACAACTGATCGAACTGTGTGCCCGATGCCGAAAAGTGATCGTGGCCGAACTGAATATGGGACAGGTTGTTCATGAGGTGCGGCGGGTTCTGCCGCGCGACATCGAAATTCACACCGTTCAGCGCTACGACGGCGAGATTCTGACGCCGATGCAGTTGCTGGAGAAACTGGATGAGGTACTGTGATGGCGACCCCTACCGTTGAAAAGCAGAAGTCGGACGTCACGCTGCAGTATCTGCGTCCGCGCAAGAAATTCCCCTCGGTCTGGTGCGCCGGTTGCGGCAACGGCGTGGTGATGAGCGCGCTGATCCGGGCGATCGATCGCCTGGGGCTCTCCAAAGACGAGGTGGCCATGGTCTCGGGCATCGGCTGCACCAGCCGCATGCCGGTGTACCTGGATTTCAACTCACTGCACACCACGCACGGGCGGGCGCTTCCGTTCGCGACGGGCGTGAAGTTCGCCCAGCCACACATGAAGGTGATCGTGGTGACCGGGGACGGCGACTCGCTGGCTATCGGCGGCAACCACTTCATTCACGCCTGCCGCCGCAACATCGACATCACCACTATCCTGATCAATAATCACATTTACGGGATGACGGGCGGCCAGGGTTCGCCGACCACCCCGGCCTCGGCGTTCTCGACCACCACACCGTACGGCAACGCCGAGAAGTCGTTCGATCCCTGCAGTCTGGCGCAGGCCGCCGGGGCCTCGTTCGTAGCCCGCGGTACGGTCTACCACGCCCCCCAGCTCGAGAAGGTGATTCAGCAGGCTATCGAACACCGCGGCTTCTCGCTCGTGGAGGCGATTTCCAACTGCCACACGTACTTCGGACGGCTCAACCGCCTCGGTGACGCCGTCGCCATGCTGCAGACGTTCAAAGAGCGGACCGTCACCCTGGCCAAGTCCAGGGAGATGTCGCCCGAGGAATTGAAGGACAAGTTCGTGATCGGCGTGCTGCATCAGTCCGACAAGACGGAGTTCTGCGACGAGTACAAGCGGATGTCGGAAGCTCTGAAAGGAGGCAAGTAACCATGTCTCACAAGCTGCTCGACAAGATCGAGATTCCGCATGACCGGTTCGAGCTGCGGCTTTCCGGTTCCGGCGGTCAGGGGATGATCCTCGCTTCGGTTATTCTGGGTGAAGCGATCGGCGGCGGCGACGGGCGCAATGTGACGCAATCGCAGTCGTATGGTCCGGAGGCGCGTGGCGGCGCTTCCAAATCCGACGTCGTGATTTCGTCGAATGAGATCTACTACCCCAAGGCGATCAAGCTCGACCTGCTGTTGGCGATGACGCAGGAATCGATGGACAAGTACTTCTGCGACCTCAAACCGGGCGGAACACTGATTGTCGATACGACGCTGGTGACCGAGATCCCGACGAAGGAGTACTACGGTCTGCCGTTCACGCGCTTGGCGCGCGAGGAGGCCGGACACGTCATGGTGGCCAACGTCGTCGCGCTGGCCGCGATCGCCGCCCTCACCGACGTGGTGACCCGGGAGTCGCTCACCGAGGCCGTTCTGGCGCGGGCGCCTCGGGGCACCGAGGACAAGAATCGGAAAGCCATCGAAATCGGCTTCCGCGAGGCACTGAAAATCAAAAGGGCGTGAGCAACGCCAGGCAGGAATAGCAGGATGAGCAGAACGCTGTTGATGGTGAAGCCGGACGCGACGGAGCGCAATCTGATTGGCCATGTCATCACCCGGCTGGAGGATGCCCGGTTTCGGATTGTGGCGATGCGGCTGGTGCGGTTGACCGAGGCCGACG
>AMWB02092705.1_pt1 | contig 20695 bp, 24 predicted proteins | sample 200311 | NCBI WGS metagenome assembly AMWB02 (sample SAMN02737377, study PRJNA173069) | bioreactor metagenome | biome: anode biofilm in microbial fuel cells | place: USA: California | collected 2010-12-16 | reverse complement strand
CGGCGGTGCCGGCTCGGAAGTCGCCCGGGTGCTGGAAGGCCTGGGCAGCGCGAAACCGCTGCTGCGGCTCGGCCTGCCGGACCGGTTCGTCGAACACGGCGAGCAGGCGCAGCTGCTCGCGGAACTCGGCCTGAACGGCCCGGCGATCTCCGCCCGCATCAAGCAATTTGAATCGACCTTTACTTGAGAAAACTAGTCGGGAATGTTATATAGGACGGGAAAACGACAAGCCGGCGGCGACCGGCCTGCGCACTTCCAACCCCAATGGAGCATTCCCGATGAACCTGAAAGACATCACGATGGCCATCCCAGACGTCCAATCGAGCATTGACTCGCGCCACCTGCCGATCGACAAGGTCGGCATCAAGTCCATCCGTCATCCCGTCAAGGTGCTCGACAAGAGCGGCGGCGTGCAGCACACGATCGCGACCTTCAACATGTATGTCGGCCTGCCGCACAACTTCAAGGGCACGCACATGTCGCGCTTCGTCGAGATCCTCAACAGCCACGAGCGCGAAATCTCGGTGGAGAGCTACGAGCCGATGCTGCGCGAAATGGTCAAGCGCCTCGAGGCGGAAACCGGCCATCTCGAGATGAGCTTCCCCTATTTCATCAACAAGGAGGCGCCGGTTTCGAAGGTGAAGAGCCTGCTCGACTACGAGGTCACCTTCATCGGCGAAATCCTCGACGGCAGCCGCTTCCGCCAGACGACGCGCGTCGTCGTGCCGGCCACCAGCCTGTGTCCCTGCTCGAAGAAGATTTCCGAGCGCGGCGCGCACAACCAGCGCTCGCACATCACCATCACCGCCACCACCAACAGCTTCGTCTGGATCGAGGAACTGGTGCAGATGGCCGAAGGCCAGGCCTCGTGCGAGCTCTACGGGCTGCTCAAGCGCCCCGACGAGAAGCTCGTCACCGAGCGCGCCTATGACAACCCGAAGTTCGTCGAGGACATCGTGCGCGACGTCGCCGGCGTGCTCAACGTCGACCCCCGCATCGACGCCTATGTGGTCGAGTCCGAGAACTTCGAGTCGATCCACAACCACTCGGCCTACGCGCTGATCGAGAAAGACAAGACGCGCTGAGCCGCATCATTCCAACAAAAAAGGACGCCGCGGCGTCCTTTTTTGTTGCAGGCAGCGAAGCTTATTCCTTCGCTTCGGCCGTCTTGCGCGTGAGCTTCTCCTTGATGCGCGCGGACTTGCCGGAACGCTCGCGCAGGTAGTAGAGCTTGGCGCGGCGCACGTCGCCCTTGCGCTTGACCTCGATGCTGGCGAGCAGCGGCGAATAGGTCTGGAAGGTGCGTTCGACACCTTCGCCGGACGAGATCTTGCGCACGGTGAAGGCGGAGTTGAGGCCGCGGTTGCGCTTGGCGATCACCACGCCCTCGAAGGCCTGGACGCGCTTGCGCTCGCCCTCGACCACGTTCACGTTGACGATCACGGTGTCGCCGGGCGCGAATTCGGGGATCGTCTTGCCCAGACGCTCGATTTCTTCCTTTTCCAGCTGCTGAATCAGGTTCATGTCGTTTTCCTTGTCAGATCGAACACTATTTCTTACGACCGCAGAGCTACTTGCCCGATTCGCTTTCGATCTCGCGAAGTAGTTGCGCTTCTTCCTTGCTCAAACCGCGAGCACTTGCTGCACGTTGCGCCAGCCATTTGGCAAACAGCTCCGGGCGGCGCTCCCGGGTCCGCAGCAGCGACTGTTTGCGTCGCCAGCGGCGGATGTTCTCATGATGCCCGGACAACAGCACGTCCGGCACCGGCAAATCCTCATACACCTCGGGCCGCGTGTAATGCGGGCAATCCAGCAGCCCATCGACGAAAGAGTCTTCCACGGCCGAGGCTTCGCCGTTCAGCGCCCCCGGCAGTTGCCGCACGCAGGCGTCGATCAACGCCAGCGCCGCGATTTCGCCGCCGGACAGCACGAAGTCGCCCAGCGACACTTCCTCATCGACGCAGCGCGCGATCACGCGCTCGTCGATCCCTTCGTAGCGGCCGCACAGCAGGATCGCTCCCGCTCCCGCCGCCAGTCCGGCCACCTTCGCGTGGTCGAGCGGCCTGCCCTGCGGCGAGAAGTAGATCACTTTCCCTTCGCCGCCACGTGCCTGCCTCGCCGCGCCGATCGCCTGTTCCAGCGGTCGCGCCCGCATCACCATGCCGGGACCGCCGCCGAAGGGCCGGTCATCCACCGAGCCGTAGGCGTTGTCCGCCCAGTCGCGCGGATTCCAGCACGCCAGCCGCCACAGCCCGCGCTCCAGCGCGCGCCGGCTGATGCCGCACTCCGTCACCGCCGCGAACATCTCCGGGAACAGCGTCACGACGTCGAAGCGCAGCATCGGCAGCCCCCCGTCACCAGTCTTTTTCCCAGTCGACGCGCACCATGCCGGCCGGCACATCCACTTCCTTCACCACCTGGCCGACGAAGGGCAGCAGCCGTTCGATCGCCGCTTCGCCCTCGCCTTCCCGCACGACCATCACCGCATGGGCGCCCGACTCGACCATCTCGGCCACGCGCCCCAGCGACTCCTGCCGTTCATTCACCACCTGCAGACCGATCAGGTCGGCCCAGTAATACTCGCCTTCTTCCGGCGCCGGCAACGCTTCGCGCGGCGCGCCGACGTACTGCCCGACCAGCTGCTCGGCGCCGCCGCGATCGTCGATGCCGGTCAGCTTGACGATCCAGCCCTTGCCTTGCCGGCGCATCGCCTGCAACGGCCAGGCCCGCCAGCCGGAATGTTCCTTTTCGTCCCTGCCGAGCCACCAGCGCTTGATTTCGTGCCAGCGCTCGGGATCATCGCCGAAGGGGTGGAGCCAGACCCAGCCCTGCACCCCGTATGGGGCAACGATCCGCCCCAGGACGATCATCTAGCTTCAGGCGGCCTTGGCGACGGCGGCCTGCTTGACCAGACGCGCAGCGGTCGGCGACAGCTGGGCGCCCTTGCCCTGCCAGTAGGCCAGGCGCTCGGTATCGATGACCAGGCCCTTCTCGTTGGCGGAGGCCTTCGGGTTGTAGTAGCCGACGCGTTCGACGAAGCGGCCGTCGCGGCGGTTGCGCGAGTCGGTGACGACCATGTTGAAGAAGGGGCGCTTCTTCGCGCCGCTGCGGGCAAGACGGATGACAACCATGCAGGGTCCCCTAGGAATTCGGAAAAGGAAAAGGGCGCAATTCTATTGATTATTCGCCGGAAAGACAATAGCCGGCACATGGCCGCCGCTGGCACGCACGATGCCGGCCAGGTCGCGGTGCTGCTCGATGCCGGCAAAACCCGCTGCTTCCAGCAATCCGCGCACTGCCGCCGCCTGGTCGTAGCCATGCTCGAGGAACAGCCAGCCGCCCGGATTCAGCCAGTGCGGCGCCGCGGCGACGATGCGGCGGATCGCGGACAGGCCATCGGCGTTATCGGTCAGCGCATCCCGCGGCTCGAAGCGCAGATCGCCTTCGTCCAGATGCGGATCGCCCGCCGCGACGTAGGGCGGATTGGCGACGATAAAATCGTAGCGCCGCGGCGGCAGGGCCGCGAACCAGTCGCTCGCGACGAATTCGACTTGCGCGGCCTGGCGCGCGGCATTGCGGCGCGCGACGGCCAGCGCCGCCGCCGAAACGTCGACGGCGGTGACCTCCGCCCACGGCAGCTCGAGCGCCAGCGTGACAGCGATGCAGCCGCTGCCGACGCCGAGGTCGAGAATCCGGGCGCTGTCGGCGGCGAACAGCTTTTCCTTGGCGATGTCGATCAAGAGTTCGGTTTCGGGGCGCGGGATCAGCACGTCGGACGTGACGACGAAGTCGCGGCCGTAGAACTCGCGCACGCCGAGCAGATAGGCGATCGGCTCGCCGGCCGCGCGCCGCCCCGCCAGCGCCGAGTATTCTGTTGCGGTCTCCTCGGCCACCGCATCGTCGCGGTGCGCCTCGAGCCAGGCATTGTCGCGCCCGAGCAGATGGCCCAGCAGCAAGCGCGCCTCGGCGACCGGAATGCGCCGGCGCGCTTCGGCGAGCAGGCCGGCGACGGTGGCCGTCATTCCTCGCCCGCCAGCGCGGCGAGTTGCTCGGCCTGATGCTCGGCGTTCAGTCCGGCGATCAGTTCGTCCAGGTCGCCGTCCATGATCGCATCGATCTTGTAGAGCGTCAGGTTGATGCGGTGGTCGGTGACGCGTCCCTGCGGGAAATTGTAGGTGCGGATGCGTTCGGAACGGTCGCCGCTGCCGATCAGGCTCTTGCGCGTGCTGGCGATCTTCTGCTGCTGTTCGCGCACCTGCATGTCCTTGAGCCGGGCGGCGAGCACGGACAGCGCCTGCGCCTTGTTGCGGTGCTGCGAGCGGTCGTCCTGGCATTCGACGACTAGGCCGCTCGGGATGTGGGTGATGCGCACCGCCGAATCGGTCTTGTTGATGTGCTGGCCGCCGGCGCCGCTGGCGCGGAAGGTGTCGATGCGCAGGTCGGCGGGATTGATCTGCACGTCATCCACCGCATCCACCTCGGGCAGCACGGCGACGGTGCAGGCCGAGGTGTGGATGCGGCCCTGCGCCTCGGTTTCCGGCACGCGCTGCACGCGATGGCCGCCCGACTCGAACTTGAGCTTCGAATAGGCGCCCTGCCCCTCGATGCGAGCGATGATCTCGCGGTAGCCGCCGAGGTCGGACTCGTTCTTCGACACCACCTCCACCTTCCAGCGCTGGCGCTCGGCGTAGCGCGCGTACATGCGGAACAGGTCGCCGGCGAACAGCGCCGACTCCTCGCCGCCCGTGCCGGCGCGGATTTCGAGGAAGATGTTCCGGTCGTCGTTCGGATCCTTCGGCAGCAGCGCCCGCTGCAGTTCGCCCGCGAGCCGCGCCATCGTCTCCTGTGCCGCCTGCGCCTCCTCGCGCGCGAACTCGCGCATGTCGGGGTCGCGCTCCAGCACGCCGGCTTCAGCCAAATCGCTTTCCGCCTGACGATAGGCGTCGAAGAGACCGACGACTTCGGCGATCTCGGCCCGTTCCTTGTTGAGGCGCAGGAACGCATCCATGTCTCGCGTCGCCTCTTCGAGGCCGAGCAGGGCGTCGAGTTCGGCAAGACGATCGGCCAGCTGCTCGAGGCGCTGGCGAATGCTCGACTTCATTGGCTATTGCTCGGGATGCAGGCGCCAGATGCGCGAAATGAGCCGGGCAACCTCGCCGCGCTCGGTGCCTTCGGCGAGGTTGAGCGCCTCGGTCGGCGGATGGAGCAGCTTGTTGGTCAGCCCTTTCGACAGGGCCTCGAGCACCTGGGCCGGATCGTCCCCCCGGTGCAGCATCTTCAGCGCATGCTCGACCTCGTGCCGCCGGGCGCGCTCGCCGGCATCCCGCAGGGCCCGGATGGTCGGCACCGTCTGGCGCGCTTCCAGCCAGTGCAGGAAGTCGTCGACGCGGTGGGTGATGATCTCCTCGGCTTCGATGATCGCCGCCTGGCGCGACTCCTGGCCCGATTCGACGATCTGGCCGAGGTCGTCGAGGGTATAAAGAAAGACGTCGTCGAGCTGGCCGACCTCGGCCTCGATGTCGCGCGGCACCGCGAGGTCGACCATCACCATCGGGCGGTGACGCCGCGCCTTGAGGGCGCGTTCGACGAGGCCGAGACCGATGATCGGCAGGGTGCTGGCCGTGCAGGAAACGACGATGTCGTAGTCGGCGAGCTTCTCGCTGACCTCTTCGAGACGCAACACGTCGCCATTGAAGCGCGCAGCGATCGGTTGCGCTCTTTCAGGAGTGCGGTTGGCGATGGAGAGGCGCTTCGGCCCGGCGCCGGCGAAATGGGCGGCGCACAGTTCGATCATCTCGCCGGCGCCGATGAACAGCACCTGCTGGTCGGCGATGCGTTCGAAGATGCGCTCGGAAAGATGCACCGCGGCGGCAGCCATGGAGACGATGTTGGCGCCGATCGCCGTGGTCGAGCGCACCTCTTTGGCGACGGAAAACGTGCGCTGGAACAGCTTGCTCAGCAGGGTGCCGAGCGTACCGGCCTCCTCGGCGACGCGCGCCGCCTGCTTCATCTGGCCGAGGATCTGCGGCTCGCCGAGCACCATCGAGTCGAGGCCGGCGGCGACGCGGAACATGTGGCGCACCGCGTCCTTCTGCGGGTGGCGATAGAGGTAGGGATCGATGCGGCGCGCCGGCAGGGCATGGTATTCGGCCAACCAGTCGCAGGCGGCCGCCGGCTCTTCCGTCGCGCAGTAAAGCTCGGTGCGGTTGCAGGTCGACAGGATCGCCGCCTCGTGCACCGGCCGGGCGGAAAGCAGGTCGCGCAATGCCTGCCCGAGCCGCGTCGGGTCGAACGCGACCTGCTCGCGGATGTCGAGCGGCGCGGTGTGGTGGTTGATGCCGAGGGCGTAAACCTGCACGGTGTCGGTCTTCGAATGCAATATGCTGATATTAGAGTCGAAAAGCGGCAGCCCGACAACCCGGTCGGATCAATTCCCCAGCAGCGTGCATGTCATTTCCGCAGGCTGCGCAGGAACATGCCGCCCACCATCGTCAGGGCCAGCGGAATGGCGTAGAGCAGGATGCGCACGTCGTAGCGCTTGACCTCGACCAGCACCGGGGTTTCGCCGTCGAATCGATAGCGCACGACCGTCTCGAAGTGCCAAGACGAGCGTCCGACCTCGAATTGCCACGGCTTGTCGCTGAACCTCCGCCAGCGCAGCCAGGCATCCTCCTCCTGGACCTCACCCACCGGCTCGGGCGGGCGGAGCGCCGAATAGCCCCCTTGCGCCTTCGCCTCGGCGAGCTTGGCATAAGGCACGCTGCAGGCCTGATCGTCCTTGCAGGTGGCGACGAGACGGAATTCCGGCTCCCACTGTCCGGTCTTGTCCCAGGGCCAGGCCATGATCAACGCCACGGCCCAGACCCAGGTCATCGCGACGAAGCCCATCAACCAGCCGAAGATGCTGCGAAATGTATTGGCACCCGCCATTTGCGCTCCTCGAAGCAAAAACGGCTTGCATCGCTGCAAGCCGCTCGGGATTCTGGTGGTGGTGGAGTATAGCACTCTCTCGCACCACCATCGCACCACCATCCCACGGAAAACAGCGTGACCAGCGCGGGAGCAAGGAACAACGAGGACTCAATCGCCCTGTTTCACAAGTTTGCTCTGCTACGCGCACTTCCCCGCCACATTTCCGCAGGCGACATCGCGCATGTCTACCCACCTAACCAGGAGACCCGCAACCTTCTGGTTCAAACCGTCTAGTTGCGCTCTCGGGAGCGGCCGTGGAACGCATCGCGCATCACTTGCAGACGCCAGCAGTTCCCAGAGGCTAATTTAAACAGTCCTTGAATTTTCCCTTTTTGGGAACTACAATGCCCATCTGACCATGCTTCCTTCCCCCCTTCATGAGAATCCTGGGCCTGCCAATCCTCGAGGCGTACAAGAAGAAACATACTGACGCCCGAGGTCAACTCGACGCGTGGCAAGTCGACGTCGAGCGGCAGAACTGGACTTCCTCTCATGACATCCGGCAGCGGTATGGGAGCGCGGACTTCTTGGCCGACAACCGAGTCATCTTTGACATCAAGGGGAACAAGCATCGTCTGGTCGTTCAGGTCCGGTATCAGAACGGACTGGTGGTAGTGCAGTGGGTCGGAACACATGCCGAGTACAGCAAAAAAAAGTTTTAAGGCAACGGGACCGATAGGCAGAAGCAAAAACGGAGATGGCAATGAACGTAAAGATCATTAAGAGCGAAAAGGACTACCAGGCCGCAATGAGCCGCCTGTCCGACCTGATGTCGCGCGATCTCAAGCCTGGCTCCAAGGAGGAGGATGAACTGGAGTTGCTCGCCCTGGTTGTCCACGACTTTGAGCGCCAAACCGTTCCCCCGGTGAAGGCTGATCCTATTGAAGCCATCCTTTTTCGCATGGATCAAATGGGCCTCACTCGCAAGGATCTGATCCCCTACATCGGCTCGATCTCGAAGGTTTCCGAGGTGCTGTCACGCAAGCGCCCTCTGTCGCTGTCCATGATTCGACGACTCCATCAGGGCCTGGACATTCCCGCAGACATCCTGATTGAAGATGTCGAGACGGACAGGTCGGTAGTGGAGAGTGATCCAACGATCGACTTCTCACGATTCCCTCTCAAAGAGATGTACGAGCGTGGGTGCTTTGGAAACTTTGAAGGGAACGTCCAGCGCCTCAAAGACTACGCCGAAGACTTGGTCTCGAAGTTGATGCGAGAGCTCGGACCCAAGCAGATGGGCACAGCCTTCCTGCGAGCACCACTGCATCAGCGTGGTGACCGGCAGGCGGACGAAATCGCCCTTCAGGCCTGGCGGATGTGTGTCGTGCGCAAAGCCAGGGAGTCGCTCCCACCGAAAGAGTACAAAACCAACTCCATCACTCTGGGATGGATGCGTGAACTTGCAAAGCTATCGGCCTTCGATGAAGGGCCAAAGCTCGCCAAGGAATATCTTGCGCGCCATGGAATTACGCTCGTAATCGAAAAGCACTTCAAACGCACATTCCTCGATGGCGCGGCCATGCTTGATGGCGATCGGCCCATCGTGGCACTAACGCTTAGACACGATCGCATCGACAACTTTTGGTTCGCTTTATTGCATGAAGTCGCACACGTCGCGCTGCACCTGACGCCTGCGACCCCTGTCTTTATCGACGACCTGGACCGCGGAAACTCGGAGCGCGCCGAACAAGAGGCGGATGGCATGGCAAGAGAAGCTCTAATCCCGGAGGCTGCCTGGGATGCTGCCAAAGTACGGCACTCACTGACTTCGGATGACGCAGTCGCCTTCGCAGATCAAGTTGGTGTGGCACCTGCCATCGTAGCCGGCCGACTTCGCCATGAAACCAAGAACTACCGACTGTTAAATCACCTGATCGGCAAGACCGGCCAAGTCAGTCAAATCCTGGGATGCTGACAACAAGGGAAAAGACCGCAAGCCTTGATCCCTTTTTGGGAAATAGGTACAATCTGGCTGCCAGAACGGAATCGAACTTGCAATCGAGTGTAAGCGTGTTCGAGCATTTCCTCGGTACGGAAACGCGCCAGTTGCAGCAGGCGCACGGCTTCCTCATCGGCGATAGCTATGGCTTCCGGTTTGACGGACGACAGGGCATCGATCAATGTTGATCGGGCGACGTCCTCGGGTTTCGATGCATCCAGTACGCCGAGGAAGGCGAATTTGTCGACTCTGGAAAGCAGAGCGACGGCGCGCAACGTTGCCGATCCGATCAGTTCGACGAGGTGTTTGCTGTTCTTGAGGGACTTCTTGGCCACTTATCACTCCTTGAACAATGCCGTGTGGCCTGCCTCCCATGAAGTGGCAACGCCGCCAGCGTTACGACAATCACGGGATGATCCCCATCCGAATCTTGGTCTTGATGCTCGACAGCCAGTCCTCGCGGTACTGCAAGGCCATCCGGGCAGTTGCGACATGATGTGTCGTATCGTGTCGTAGCTTGCGGGCCATGCATGGCGGCAAGATCGCCATCACTTCGTTGGAGAAATGCTCGCCGACGTTGGCCTCGAAGCGGGTCAATCGCCCCTCCTGGCGTAGCCCTGCAGCAGTTTCTTGCGTCACGTTGTTCTCGGTCGCCCCCGCTACAGGAGTTACCAGCCGCAACCTCCTACCCGCAAACCCGCATGGTTACGAGGGGTGACATCGCGCACGCTCGCGAGGCATACAGATAAAAACGGAGAACAGAGATGCCTGGGTGGGCAAAAAAGGCAGATATGGAAAGGGTGACGCTCGCGAGGCTAATCCGCGAAGGCCCGCCAGCACTGGCGTTGCGGGCGGGGCGTAAAAAAGCCCGAAGCGAGTTCGGGCTTTTGGAATTGGTGGTGGAAGCCGGAACCCAACCCAAGCCCAATTTCTGAACAGGAGTCCGTCCGCCAGACCACAGTCCGTATTTTGCCACATTCGGCCATTCGGTGGACATCGGCCGGAACAGACGGACTGGCAGGCTCGCGATGTTCGATGCGGGTCAATGGTAGCCAATCGCCCCCTGAAACACCGGGCAGGATAGCAACAATCATAGACAATGCATTTGCATTGACATGGCAAGGCTGATGCATTACCATGAACAGCATCCACGTCTGACTGGAGAGCATCATGCCTGCCACCCTTGAAGTCGAATCCACGCTGACCGACCGCTACCAGACCACGGTGCCGGAGACCGTGCGTCGCGCCCTGCGGCTGGGCAAGCGCGACAAGATCCACTACTCGATCCGTTCCACCGGCGAGGTGGTACTGACCCGCGTCGAAGCCTCCGAGGGCGACGACCCGGTACTCGGCCAGTTCCTGGGCTTCCTCGCCCGCGACATCGCCAACCACCCCGAGCGTCTGCATGCCGTGGATGCCGGCCTCATCCAGCGCCTGCACTCCCTGGTCGGTGACGTCGAAGTTGATCTCGATGCTGCCCTATCGGCAGACGATGAATGAGTACGGGTACGCCTGCGCCTCTGGTCATTCATGGCTGGACGGTTTTTGCCCATCCATTGTTCCTGGCGCAGTTTGAAGTGCTGGCGCAGCAGGTCGAGGCCCTCCAGCGGAAGGACCCGGTCGGGTACAAAAAGAAAAATGCCAGCAAGCGATTGGCGGCAATCAACAAACTTGCGTTCGACGTCATCCCGCAAGATCCAGCGCGACCGGAATACCGGCAAGGCGACACCCTTGGTGCCGAACACAAGCACTGGTTCCGGGCGAAGTTCTTCCAACAGTACCGGTTGTTCTTCCGCTACCACGCGCCCAGCAAGGTGATCGTGCTTGCCTGGGTCAATGACGAGGACACCAAGCGCGCCTACGAGAGTAGCGACGACGCCTACCGGGTGTTCCGCAAGATGCTGGAAAGCGGCCATCCGCCAGACGACTGGAACCAGTTGCTGGCCGAGGCCCGGGCCGAGGGGCAGCGCTTGCAGCAGTTCGCCGCCGGCATCACGCAGTAAGGCTTGGCTTCTGCGGCGAGCAGCGTTGTCATGGGGTCATCAGCCTTGGAGAAGAAGATGCACTACCCCGTGATGACCGAGAGGCAAGTCGCTGTCCGATGGAAGATCAGCCTGAAAACCCTGCGGCGCTGGCGCCTCGACAACGAAGGGCCTATCTGGCACAAACTGTTTCACCACGTCCGCTACCACGAAGCGGACATCCTCGAGTTCGAGCGCCAGAGCGCCCAGCACTGGATGGCGATCCTCGGTGACGGCGAGCGCGTTCCCCGCGCCGTCACGCACCCACCGAAAAACGCCGACGACCCTCAATTACCGGATGCCGCCGAGCCGGAGGTGCAGTACGTCAGCGCGAAGGATGTTGTTGAGGCGACCAGCCTGCCCGCAAACCTGTTCACCGACCGAGTTGAGCGGGAGCGCAAGCGCGTCCCACATCTGTTGCTGGTCAGGAATTTGCGCTTCTCGCTGGAGGCCATCCTACAGTGGGAACTGGCGAACAGCGTTCGGGGTGATGCGAAGGAGTTGGTGGCGCCGCCCGCTGCGCCTGAGCCGGAGTCTCAACCGCAGCCAATGGCCCGTGTGCCGCGCTGGTATGAAGTGGTGCAGGAACAGGAACGGCTCGATTCCACGCCATAGCCCGAACAGATGTCCCTGCTTTTGGATGAAATGGCACTGTTTTGGCTATTTGTCCCCAGATGGCGGAACACGGAACCGAATCCGAGATCGCCTTCAGGCGCAAATGGTAACACATCGGCCTTGAGTCCGTGAATTCGATGATTTGGCCGTTTCGAGAATGGCAGTTGTCTCCGTGCATTTCCGAACTTCGACAGCTTGCGCCGCGACGGTTAGCGTCCGGGGTTCTTGACCTTCAGATGGCGGCATGAATAGCGCTGCTGGCCCCAGGAAACAGCAAAGGTTTCGGAAACCTCGTACCAGTTGCCGCCTGGATGGCCACCGCCGTGATTCTCCCCCATGCAGGAGCACTCACAATGAAAGCCCGCCGCATTCCAGCACGCCGGAGCGCATTTCTGGTGCTCCCGGTATAACTGGATCACGTAAACCTCCTGGTGTCGTCTCAGCGCAAGTTTGATCACGCTGTCGAACCACGCAGTCGGAATTTCCCAGGCCTTGAACTGCGCACACCAGTCGGGCTTCAAGCGTCGACCATCCCGCAGCCACTCCATGTTCCCTTCTGCGAACGGAATGCGCGCCAGGACTGGGAGTGGCTTATTGCGCTTGAAGATGACCGGGATTTTTCCCTGACGCCAGATATCTTTCAGTTGCGAGTCGCTCAGATCCTGCGACATGAGGGACTCGACTCACTTGCTCAGCGCTGCTTGTTGGCTTGGGACAGGACCGAGGCTGCCAGTTCTTTCGTCTCTTTGGCGGATCGGTCGCTGGCCAAAACTCGTGCAGCCTTGTCTTCCATCTTGGCACCGGTCTGTTTGTCGCCGCTGCGCTGAGACAGTGCCGAAGCGGCCAGACTCTTGGCCACTTGTGACGAACTGCTGCTCTTCAGCGTTTCAGACGCCAGCCGACCAATTCGTGAGGACGTCTGCTTTGTGTTCTTGGACATCGCTGCTCCTTTCACATCAAGATTTGGAAACGGGCCGGAATGGCACCACCTTATTGCCTTGAGCTGGCTGGTCATCAACCTGCTTCTGGGTTGCCTTCAGTCGCGCAAACTCCACGACATTGGTTTTGCCCTGGAAGTAGCCTTCGGGCAATCCGGCGAGCGCTTCCACGTCGCCCGCAGCCAGTCCGATGTGCCTCGGGATAGCTTCTAAAGGCATGACCTTCTCTTCGACCAACAGATCAATGGTGCGACGAAGCAGGCGTGGCTGCTCTGGTCGGCGATCCTCGTCTCCGGGTTCCGATTTCGCACCCCATCGAGCAGAGCGACGCTTGTAAAGCATCAGAGCGCCATCTTCATCCAGCAACTCAAGAGCCTTCAGCCGCATGATGATCGCCGCCGCAGATGCGCCCCAACGGCGCTTCAGTAGCAACAAGTCATCCAGAGTCGGTGGCACGCGAACTTCGCTGGCGAACGTTTCGGCGGGCAGCAAAAATGCGCCTGCGAAACGGTGTGCCTGCGCTTCCATCATTTTGTGGCGCGCGTTGTCCGTAGTGCGCTGAATGTGACGATGCAGGACTAGATGCCCGACCTCGTGGGCAAGATCGAAGCGACTGCGGTACCCATTGTTTTTGTCAGCGGACAAAAGAATGAGCGGTCGCCCCAATACTTCACTCCAAGCCGACAGCCCTTCGATTTGAGCGATGCCGGTTTCTTCCCGGACAACGATAACTCCTGCGCCTTCGACGGCCAGTGCCAAGTCTTGAATCGCCGAACGGCCCAGACGCCACAGGTCCCGGCATTCGCTGGCAGCCTTCTCGATGTCCTCGTTAGTGATCTCTTCCGGATCGGTGTAATCGCGCGAGGGCAAATTGACATCAGGGTAGTCGACGTACTCCATCAAGGCGGCGGCCACGTCCTGAACCCACTCAAGTCGGGCCTCCAGCATGGCTCGTGCAGCGACGTGCGCAGACGCGTTGCTGCGAAAAAGCGGCAAGGACAACCGCGCTCCAGGCGCACGCGTAAACCATTCCGGCGTGACATTGACCACGCCCGCAAGGCGTTCAAGCGCGTCACGTTCGGGTGCTTGCGTTCCTGCGCGCCACTTACTGATGGTCGCCGGTGACACATCGACCATCGAGGCCAGCTGGACTTGAGTCAGACGACGGGCCGCAAGAATTTGGCTAAGTCGATCTTTCTGAAATCCTTGTACTCCGCCCCTGCTCATGATCCTGTTCCATCTTTGTCTTGTTGTTTGCCAATGTTCTTCTTCAGCTTCGGTACTGCCAAGTCGTCTTGACCCGCTGTCGGTTGCTGGTCGTAGCGTTTGACGAAAGCATCAATGGGTTCCCGGAAAAGCCAGCCCTGCATGTGGCGATCAGGGACAGCAATTTCGATGGAAACGGGTGTGTCCGGTTGGCTGTGCAGCGATCCTGCAAAGCAGGCCACGATAAACACAACCGCTTGAGACGGCTCTACGTAGCTGGAAAAAAGCTCGGGTTGAACCAGTGGCTCGATGGCTGCGTTTGCCAGCGACATCTGTTTTCGGGTTTCGCTACGCCGCCCGCTGTTCCAGACCCCATACTTGGTGTTGAACCGTGCCAAGGTGAAGATCCCAGCCCGGCCCGTAACGATCTGATTGCCGCGCAGAGGTGAAGGAGATGCGTCCGCGACGGCGAGTGCGCGATGGAACGACTCATTCATATGGAAGTGGCGCAACTGACCAACCACGCTGGGCAGGTGCCCGTCATCCATCCCTCGCGCTGCGGCATAGGCACGTTGAGCGCCGACCAGCTTGGCTTCTTCGAGGCCCATGACAAGCTCCCGCGGGATATTCCTCGCGAGCAAGTCAGGGATGGTTTCTTTTGTGTGCTCAGTCATTGGCAACTCCACAGCTTGATTTCGCATAAGCGGATTCTACAGCGAAAATATTTCGTTTAGCAAGCATATGGGAAGAAATGCTGATCTCAGCCGCGAAAGCCTCAGGGGCGCGCCGCGATTATGCCAAAGCCAATTGAGTGGAGCGCCCCGCCGTCACAAGGGTCAAAAGCTCACGTAATCTTGCGACCGCATCCGATTCTGCGTGCGGCAGAGTAGCGAAAATGACCTTCCTTCCAGCAGCCAAGCTCCATGGGCTAGCTTGTTCGGCTGGCGGCACCTCGGGTTTGGCCGGGTCACTGGGGTAGGCCAAAATCCCCCAGGTCGTCATTCCTGCCGGGGCTTGGAATCGCCCAAGGTACGCAGCCATCTGATACAGGTCGTCGCGCTGTGGCCCATTCGGTGAACTCGCAGATGGATGGAGAGACTTGTACTTGGCATCAACCACCCCCCTAATAACGGAGCCAGAGTGAAGGATGGCGTCGGGTATCAATTTGCCCAGACCTTGACCCGTGACATCGCTGCGGAGCAGCTTCTTCGTCGCCGATTTCTCTCTAGTACCGTGAGTAACCGATAGTGGCAAAGCGGCTTTTCGGAGCACATTGATCACATACATCTCCCACAACTCGGCTACGTCGAGCAGGACACCCTTGGTTTCCCCATCTTTATCGATGTTGGCCGCGAGGCCACGTCGGTTTGCAATTTGCCGGGAAAGTTCAGCGATTGGCGCAAATCCTGCCGTGATCGGCGTGTAGCGAATCCGGTCGAGTTCGGCCTTCGTCGGAACGCGCGGTCTGGCCCCCGTGACTGCCATCAGATGAGGGATGAGCTCCTTAGCGCGCGCCGGCATCCATTGATCGTCAGGTACGCCAAGCCACCGGCGCAGCACCTGATAGGCAGCGACGATGGCATCGGATGCAGCGTGATCAAGCGACCGCTCGGAACGGATAGACACGACCTGACCGCTGCCTGCAGCGATCATCCGAAGTGACGAAGCAACATCTAGCCGTCCTCGAAGCGTCGCCCCCTTTGTGGCGACATCGTGGCGCAGTGCAGGCAACCCATGGCGGGCAGCCTCAACAAACCCATGCGCCCAGACCGATGCCAGCAGCTGGGCAATGAAGGATTCGTCCTCACGCAGCTTTCCGGGTGCGTCCGTCAGTACCACCGACGTTGCCTCGAAAAGCCAGCTCCGTAGCGTTGCCAGACCAAAACGCGGTTCAATGGTCAGGCTGTGGCCCTCGAAGGAAATTGAGCCGACGTATCGCCCTGCCCACCATGTACCATCCCAGGCACAGTAGACAACTGGCTCATCCTCATCCCTGTCGCCAGAAATTGACACAACAAGTTCTGTGGCGCGAACATTGATTGCCAGCCTCCGTAGCCAATTGGCTTCGACCGCCGTCGGCTGCGGGACAAGCGGCGAACAGTCGCGCGCTACAAGTTTCACTCGACCACCGAGGGCTTGAGAAGAACTTTGGACAGTCGGTCGAGTTCGGCATTGCGTGCGGTCGCGTCCAGCCCGGCGAGGTACTGCTCCAGCAATGGGCGAAGGGACAGATTCCACACCTGTACGACGGGCTCAAGGGCTTCGCCCTTCTTGTTCCAGAGGTAGTTCTGCTTGCGCGTCGGCCGTGGGCCGAGGAAATTGCGCAAGAACACGACCACGTCAAGGAGGTAGGTGTGCCCGATCTCGTACTGTGCGCCAAGCAGCGGACTGTCGTGAATTTCCTTGTTCAATGCTGACGCTGCTGCGGCCAACTTGCGGAAGTCCGGTTCGATGCGTTCCCAGTCCAAGCCAGACTTCAAGTCATGCCACTTGGCTTCGGTGGCACCAACCAGGGCCTCGGCGTCAAACGGGCACAGTAGCCACAGGAAGCGACGGCGCAGCGCGAAGTCTATCTGCTCAATGGACTGGTCAATCAGGTTCATAGTGCCAATCACAAACAGATCATCGGGGATGTGCAGCTTCATTGCTGCGCCATCCCCATTGCGTGCGGGAAGCTCAATCGCCTGGTTCCGATCCTCCAGCAAGGAGAAGCACTCGCCAAGCATCCGACTTAGATCCGTCCGGTTCATTTCGTCCAAAATCAGGATGTGAGGCAGACGTTCCGAGCGAGGCTTCTGCTCGATGTCCTCGATCAGTTTGGGAAGGTAGCCAGCGCGATACTCTGTACCGCCGCTAGTCGAAATGTGGAGTGCCCGGATGAAGTCCTCGTAGCTGTAGGCCGGATGCAACTGCAGTCGATGCACGTTATCTCGGATCGCCGCCTCGATGGTGGGTTGCGATTGGAAGTACCGGGCTGGCCCCATCTGGCTCAATGCCGCAGATCGTATAACGCGCTCAGCTAGCTTCTTGGCGCGAAACGTCTTGCCAGTTCCTGGTGGGCCATAGAGAACGATCTGTTTCTTGTGCTGGATGATTTCCAGCGGTGCGCCTTCTGATGCCCCCTCGCTGTCGTCGTACCAAGCCTCAACTAGCGGCGACCAGTAAAAATCGAGCTCCTGGTTGGGCAGCAGCTTCTCGAGCTCCTGGCGTATCGCCAGAATTGTCCGGTCATCATCTTCTGATTCGGCGCTGACCAGCCCGGAGAAAGCCTTGATGACTCTGCGCTTGTGATTGCCACTTGCAATGCGCTCGAAGTATTCGGGGAACAGGAGGTGAAGAAGCATGTGTCGAAGCTGCTTCGATTCTGCGTCCTCAATGCTGTCCACGATCTCTTGAAAGAGCCACGGGTCGGTCGCGACCTCTACCTGCCGATCCTGCGGCAACTTCTTCCACGCTATAGCGAGTTCGATCAGAAAGGCGATCTCAAAGGGGCGGCGGGTGTTGTAGCCCTGGCCGCCACTGCCGATTCCAGTTGCGAAAGCACTCGACACAAGATGTGACTCTGGCAATGAATCGCCGCCCCAACTGAGGACTTCGTTCACGACCTGCCGCTTGCGCACACCACCAACGCTGGACGGGAACAAGAAGTACACGCTCAAGATCTCTGCAGCAAGACGGGACACATCCTGTCCGGCTTTGCCGACTTGATCCTTAAACTTGTCGATGAACGTCCGATCGCCTTCGTCGGGGGTGGCGACGAAGGCTTGATGAATGCGGTCCAGAACATCGGGACGCCACACGGATGTATCGTCAAACAGCAGAGAGCCGTCGTTCAGCAGGCAGTTCGTTCGAAAAGCATCACCTGCTTGGTAGATCTTGCTTGTGTCGTGTTCTGAGTAGCGCGCCATTTTGACCCCTCTGCCTAAGTTCGCTGGGCACGCCCTACAAGCGCACCGGCCTTTGGAGTTTGCATTGTATAATATTCCACATGAACTGTAATTGACTATTGCTGTTCACATGAACTGTTTGTATAGTTGCGTCACTTCATGAACTGAGAAAAACATGCCTCCAAGAAAGAAAATTGATGCGAGACAGCCAAGCCTAGGACTAGGTTTGCAGGAAAAAAACCCCAAAGAGGCATTCCGCAATATTAGAAACTACCTCGCGGGGCAGTTTGTCGGCGCGACCCGAGATGACTCACTTCTTGATGAGGTGTTGAAGTGTCTATTTTGCAAACTGGTCATCGAGCGCGGGGAGTTGCCTTCTGTGGATCTCTCCGCGCAACCATTTGAGCTTTCGAAGCAAGTCCGATCGGTATTTGCAACAGTTCGCGCCGATTTTCCGGAAATCTATTCTGATGAGTCGGAGATACTGCTCGATCCAGCATCTCTGCAATTTGTAATGCAGGAGCTCGATTTTTCAATCATGGATTCGGAGAGCGACCCTATCGGCGATGCTTTCGAAGTCTTTGTAGGTAGTGAGTCGCGAGGCAACTCAGGTCAATTTTTTACACCCAGGTCAGTAACTAACCTGCTAGTGGCTGCCGTTGATCCACAGCCACACGAGACCGTGCTTGATCCTGCATGTGGTGCAGGAGGGTTTTTGGCCTCGGTTTGTGCGCATCGCCAGCGGCGTGGCGTACCGATTGAGAATTTGGCAAACGGCCTGTATGGAATTGATAAAGACTCATATCTTGCGCAGCTGGCAAAGGTTCATATTTCTTTGCTGACTGGCGGACATCCAACTGTAGTGAATGGCGATAGCGTCGCGCTCCAAAATGGGTCTAAAAGCCTCCGTGAATATCTTCCTTCACAGGGGCTCGATGTGATTCTCACGAATCCTCCTTTTGGAGTAAAGATAGTAGCCGCTAATCCGGAAGTTATATCGACTTTCGATCTTGCTAGAAAATGGGTGAAGAACAAGAAAACGGGGGCTATGGAGCCTGGCGACAGAGTTTCGACCAATGTTCCTCCTCAAGTTCTTTTCGTTGAGCGCTGCTTATCATTGTTGAGGCCCGGTGGCCGCCTCGGAATGGTGTTGCCGGAAAGCATTCTCTCAAATAAGTCTTACCGACACGTTGTTGAGTATCTCCTACGTCACACAGAAATTCACGCGGTCATGGGCATGCCCGAGGCATTGTTTAAGACTTCTGGGAAAGGCGGCACACATACAAAAACTTGCCTCCTGGTTGCGACAAAGAAGGCAGAAAATGAAAAGGCTACGCAGCCCATTTTCATGGCCGAGGCCAAGTGGTGTGGCCAGGACTCCCGCGCGCGAATAATTCCCAACAATGATTTGCCGGAAATACTTGAACGATTTGGGGACTTCCGGAAATCCAAAAAACTCAAGGACGCGAGCCCCCTTGGCTTCTTGATCGACGCATCTCAGGTTACTGGTGGCGTTTTGTGTCCAAGGTACTATGACCCTCAAGCAGAGCGCGAACTGGCGGGTCTAGAAGGTACCCATCAACTGCTACGATTTCGGGATCTGGTCTCGGCAGGCATTCTTACGCTGACCACTGGCGACGAAGTCGGAAAGTTGGCATATGGAACCGGGACGATTCCGTTTATTCGCACCTCCGACATTAGCAACTGGGAAATTAAAGCTGACCCAAAACACGGGGTCTCAAAGGAAATCTACGAGTCCCTCGCCAAGAAGCAAGACGTTCAGGCTGGGGACGTCCTGATGGTCAAGGATGGAACGTACTTGATTGGGACTTGCGCCATTGTGACTGAGGCCGACAAAAAAATACTGTATCAAAGCCATCTCTACAAGATCAGAGTCGGACAAAATCCATACGGACTAAACCCTTATCTATTGCTGGCAATCTTGACCTCTACTGCAGTTCAGAAGCAAATTCGTTCGAAGCAGTTTACTCAAGATATCATCGATAGCCTCGGGGAGCGGATTAACGAACTTATACTGCCAGTTCCACGCAACCAACGCACGCGCGATGACATAACGGAGCAGGTAAGGCAGTCCGTTATAAAGCGGGGTGAAGCAAAGGAATTAGCAAAGCAGGCTCGTGAAGCCGTTTGCTGTTGAACGAGCCAACAATAAACTGAGGACTAGAAGGCTGCTTCCATTCAACCTCATGGATTTGGGAACAGTTCCTTCTTCCTCTCGAAGATGCCATCGAGAAGTTGGTTGGTTTCCTCGATGGTCAGATCGCCCTGTATGCGGTTTCCGTCAGCAGACTGCCAGCACACATTGTCGCCACGATGACGCCCTGCGCGCTTAAGCGGATGTTTATGACCCACCTGATATTCGGCCTTGCCATGAACAGGGTCACCTGCAAGCTTGTCGAAGGCAAGGACTTCATGAGTCACCGGACAACGGGTGGCTGATAATCCGGGAGCAATCAATCCAGCCGCCTCGAATGCCGTCCGTGTTGCCTCTGGAAAATTCTCGAAGCAAACAAGATCTTCGTAGAGCTTTCTCTCTACCGACCAACATTCGGTCAATGTGGCGTGCTGGAAGTCATCTGCTAAGACTTCCCAGCGCTTTGCGCGATTAGTCTTATCCTTCCCAGTGAGTGCACGATCTGTTTTGTAGGTCTTTGTCTGAATTTTATCCAGTAGCTTCTTGCCAAGCACCGATTTGATCATCGGCCTCGCTTTTAGTAGCCAATCCACATCACCGTTCAATACCCAAGTCACATTTTCTGGAACGTGCACTGGATTCAGGGCGGGGTTCGCATAGTCAAATACGGATTCATAAGGAACGCTCGAAGACGAGTCCAACCGGACAATCCGCTCGCCAACACTCTGGTCCGCTTGATGTCGTGCTACCACCTCTGTGATGCATTTTCGGAATATTTCCAGGCAAGTTTCGAATGAAGACGCTCGCGGGTCATTGCCGGGCATAAATTTCCCGCGGACAGGTTCGAACGACCCGGGTTGTGGCATCAATATGTCGCCAGGCAGCCACCTGGTTTTCATCTTTGTGGAGCCAACCTTGAGATTGGTGATGCGCCGGCCCCGATTTTTCTGGACACGAAT
>AMWB02137939.1_pt1 | contig 20711 bp, 21 predicted proteins | sample 200311 | NCBI WGS metagenome assembly AMWB02 (sample SAMN02737377, study PRJNA173069) | bioreactor metagenome | biome: anode biofilm in microbial fuel cells | place: USA: California | collected 2010-12-16 | reverse complement strand
ACCGAGGAACGGGGTATCACCTTTATCAACGGTGACCTGAGCGCCATGCCGGGCATGCAGCCTGACCTGGATCACGCGCTCAAAGATGGCGACCGCGTCGCATTCTTCCACTTACGGTCAATGTGGCCATTCCAATACCGTCACGGTGTGGCAATGATCGACGAGATGCAGTCAGCAATCGACAACAGCGAAGATATGGGATTACGGCACGCTTACAAATTGCCTGATGATGATTAGCGGGTAATTCAATTTCGTAATTCTGTACTGGATTCGATCAAGTGGATCGCGGTGGATTTAAATACCGCGATCACTTCTTTTCCCACCTCAAGGCCCATCTCTTTGGCTGATGGTCGGGTGACCAACGCGGTGAGGTTGAATCCCGCCTCCAGCAATACACGTGTAAGCGGTCCCTGGTTGATCAACTGTGTCACCCTGCAGTGCAGCCGGTTGCGCGCAGAGGAAGGTTTTACCTCTTCAGGGATGTTATAGAGGGTGATGTCTTCGGGTCTCAGACAAATGAACACCGGCTTACCGGGTGTAAGGTCACTTACCACATCGAAAAGCGACCCGTTTGCCCTCACCTGCACCAGGTCTTCCAGTTGCTTTTCCACTTTTCCGGGGATGATATTTTCCACCCCGACAAACGCCGCGACTTCGGGTGTATTGGGATGTGAAAAAACATGCGAGACACTGTCCAATTGATGCAAATGACCTTTAAACAACACGGCAACCCGATCACCAATTGCCAATCCCTCTTCCAGGTCGTGGGTCACATAAATGCAGGTCTGGTTTGTCCGCGAGAAAATCTCGCGCAGGTCTCTAAGCAGTTCCAGCTGGGTGGGGGTATCCAGTGCGCTGAAGGGCTCATCCATCAGGATCAATTCGGTTTCCAGGCAGAATGCCCGTGCCAGGCTGACCCGCTGGGCTTCACCACCGGATAGTGAGCCGGACCTGCGCTTTGCCAGGTGAGAAATGTGCAGTTGCTCCATCCAGTATTCCACCCGCCTGCGGATCTCCTTCTCCGGGATGCCACGGAACTTGAGACCCTGCCCGATATTGCTTTCAACAGTCCCGCTCAACAGCAGGGGCGATTGGTACACCGTGCTGATCTTGCGCCGGTAGGCCAGGTCCGTCAAATCCGGTGCATCTTTGAATTTAACGCTACCGCTTGAATACTTTTTCAACCCGGCCACTACCTGCAGCAGCGTACTCTTGCCGGCTCCATTGGGACCCACAACCACCAGTACTTCGTCCTTTTCGACGACGAGTTCCGGCAGGTCAAGGATGACGGTTTGGTCCGCCTTTACCAGCAGGTCGTGGATTTCCAGAAGAGAGGTCATGTGTTCACTTCCTGCGCTGTTGTAAAGTGGTTAAGGAAAAATTCACCAGGAAGGCCAGACCCAGCAAAATGATACTCAACGCGATCGCTGAAGCAAATTCGCCGCGGCTGGTTTCCAGAACGATGGCTGTTGTGAGCACCCGGGTGGAACCCTTGAGATTACCACCGACCATCATGGAGGCGCCGACCTCAGAAATAACGCTGCCAAACGCGGCGATCAGCGCCGCGACAAGCGCAAGCCGCGCTTCCTTCCACAAGGACAAAATCATTTGAAATTTGGACGCTCCCAGGCCCAATAGTTGAACCCGCAGCCGCGGATCGAGCTGCTGCAGGGAGCTGATGGTCAAGCCGGCTGCCAATGGGAACGAGATGAGCACCTGGGCGATCACGATCGCCGCGGGCGTGTAGATGAGCTTGAGCGCTCCAAGCGGACCGCTGCGCCACAGGAAGATGGAGACCACCAGCCCCACCACCACAGGTGGCAGCGCCATGCCGGTGTTGATCAGGCTGATCCAGAATTGGCGTGACCGGAACTTTACCAGTGCCAGGAAAGTACCCAACGGCAGGCCGATCAAGATACTGATCAGGGTCGCAACGCCAGAAACTTTCAGCGATAACAGGGTGATCCGGACAACTTCCGGATCACCCTGGAAGAGTAGCTGGATAGCCCTGACGATGCCGTCAATGAGATTCTGCATACAGGGCTATTGTACTAGTACTCTGGATTTCCCGCGTCCGGGAAGAACAACGGCTGACCGTATTTATCCACTCCAAATGTTTCGACCATCTTCTGTACTTCATCCGTCACCAACCAATCGGCAAAGGCTTTCGCACCGTCATAGTTCATATTTGTCCACTTTTCCGGGTTGACAGTAATAACATGATAGATGTTGAGCAGCGCTTTGTCGCCTTCAAAGAGGATATCAAGATCCAGTGTATCCTTTAGAGCCAGGTACGTGGCGCGGTCGGTGAGGGTGTAAGCATATTTTTCTGAAGCAATGCGCAGCGTATCCCCCATGCCCTGGCCGGTGTTGAGGTACCATTCCCCTTCCGGGGTGATCTCGGCCGCCGCCCATAACTTCAATTCCATCTTATGTGTGCCTGAATCATCTCCACGGGTGGTGAAAGGGGCCTGGGCTTCCGCGATGGCTTTTAGCGCCGTCACGGTATCCGCGCTTCCCTTGATTCCCGCCGGATCATCCGCCGGACCGACAATGACGAAGTCATTGTGCATGATCAGGTAGCGATCCTTGCCGAATCCGCCTTCCATGAAGGTAACCTCTGACGCGGGTGCGTGCACCAACAGGACATCCGCGTTACCTTCTTCACCCATCTTTAAAGCCTCGCCGGTTCCCACAGCCACCATCTTGATCACATACCCGGTTTCTTCCTGGAAAATGGGCAATAAATAATCGAGCAATCCGGAATCGCGTGTGCTGGTCGTTGTGGCTAGGATCACGTCAGGATTGGCAGGCGCGGGCGGAGCTGCCGGGGCTTCTGTGGGAACCTCTGTTGCCGGTGGCGCCGCGGGAGCTTCGGTAGGTTCCGCTGTTGCCGGTGGCGCCGCAGGTGCTTCGGTAGGTTGTGCCGCGCACGCGGTCAGCAGTAGGCTCAGGCTCAGAATTATGGCCAGTATTGCAAATATAGATCGCTTCATTTTCTTCTCCTTAGAAAAATATTTCAGTCCATTTGGACTGTATATAAACCATATCTGGATTGGAACACTCGTTGATGGGATTATCCTCTTGTCAAAATCGCAATAACACTGTATAATTGTATAGTTACAGTTATACATTTAATAATAGTCTGTTTCGTATTTTTCGTCAATAGAATGAGCGAATCGATATTAATGATTCAATCGAAACCTGGAAAAACAAGGATCTGCCATGGATGAGGATTATTTATATTTACGCATTGCCGAGTCGATCCGGCGCGACATCAATAACGGCAATTACAAACCCGGCGATCCCCTTCCTTCCATAAGGAGTATTGCGGATACCTGGAATTGCACCAACGGCACTGTACAGCGCGCACTGCGCGAGTTGGAAGCAGCCGGACTGGTATCCACCCACGTGGGCAAACGCACCCTGGTGATCGGGGCAAACCCGCTCGCGCCTGAGGACACACTGCAAAGGGCGAACCTCATCCACCGGGCTGAAACCTTTCTATTGGAATCCATGACCGCTGGATATACTCAATTGGATGTCGAGGACGCTTTCCGGGTCGCGTTCAATCGCTGGCGCTCGGCTATTCAACCGCAAACCAGGTTTTCAGCGAATACGTTGCGCTTTTCAGGCTCCCACGACCTGGCCCTGGCCTGGATGGCAACACATTTTGGCGAGTTCGCTCCCGGATATGCGCTGAAGCTGAATTTCACCGGCAGTCTTTCGGGTTTATCCAGCCTGCAAAAAGGCGAAACCGATATCGCCGGCGCGCATCTTTTGGACGAACCAACAGCGACCTATAACATCCCATTCGTACAAAAAATGTTCCCCGGAGAGAAAATCGCCCTGATCACCCTGGCACACCGCCGGTTGGGTTTCATGGTAAAGCTGGGCAACCCAAAACAGATTCGGGGAATTGAAGACCTGGCGCGGCCGGAAGTCAGGTTCATCAATCGCCAGGAGGGTTCAGGCACCCGCGTATTCCTTGATGCGCAATTAGGGAAGAAAAACATCGATCCAACTGGAATCGCGGGATACTTTACTGAAAGGTCAACTCATTCCGAAGTCGCGGCTGAAGTTGCGCAATCACGCTCGGACACCGGTATCGGCCTTGAAGCGGCGGCAAAAACTTACGGGCTTGATTTTATTCTGCTGACCACGGAGCGCTATGACCTGGTGGTAAAAGAAAGCACCTTCCAACTCGCTCCCGTCCAACAGATGATCCACTGGCTTAAGGGAGATGATTTTCGGGTTGTGTTAAACCGGTTGGGCGGTTATGACAGTAATGAAAGCGGGTCTATCCGTTGGGTCTCCTGATCCGCGCAGCGCGAGTTCTTTCTGAACCATACAAAAAACGGCTGTGCAATTTATTTTGCACAGCCGTTTACTTGTTCCAATTACTCAGTCTATTGCCACCATCACATTTGAGGCTTTGATGACCGCGTAAACTTCCTTGCCTTCCTTAAGTCCAAGGCTTTCCACGGATTCTTTGGTAACGATCGACACGAGTTCTTCTCCGCCGTTGGTGCGAATCACAACTTCCGCGTTGACCGCTCCCATGATCACTTTCTCGACTTTACCTTTTATCTGATTGCGCGCGCTGATTTTCATAATTAATCTCCTAACTATCTAATTTTTATAAATTATAACCTGCAATTTATGCTTAAATCAATAATTCCATTTTTGTAGCTCTTAGTGCATTTCACTTTCTCGCCAACTTCCATTTAGGTTGTATGCTTTGATTTTACGGGGAATGGAAGAGAGCAGGAAGCAACTATTTTGACTCTTGATGATCGGGAAGCAGCAGGATCCGCAATAATAGAAATACAACAAGCGAAACCAGGATCAAAATCAGCGCAATCGGTTGAGCTGCTGCCAATCCAAAACCATTGAATCGCTCAAAGATCAATACCGTGGCAATCTTGGGATGGTAGGCAAGTATCACGACTGCCCCAAATTCGCTGATACCGCGCGCCCACATCATCACCGCCCCTCCCAAAACCCCTCGCCAGGCGATTGGTAACGTTACACTGAGAAACGCCTGAAACGGGGTAGCGCCATCCGTGAGGGCGACCTTTTCATACTCTTCATCGACCAGGGCAAATGATTCCCTGCTCATATTAATAAGAAATGGAACGCTGACAAACAACATGGCAACAACGATACCGGCCAGGTTATCGGTGAACGTGAGCCCGAGTGGAGAAAACCATTGCCCAAGGATACCTTTGCGGCCAAAAACCAGAAGCAGCGCTATCCCGGCCGCGGTGTGAGGGATGACAACGGGCAAATTTATGACCGCCTCCAGTAATCGCTTACCTCGAAAATTACGGCGCGCCAACAGGAAAGCCAACGGAATCGCAGTAATCGAAGCCACCAATGTAGCAATCAGGCCTGCACCGAATGTCAGACCGATTGACCTGATCACTTGCGGATCTTTAAATGCCTGGAGAAAGGCAGCAGGTGTTGTAGATAATAGTGTGCTAATCAGGGGTAGAACGATGAAAATTACAATCAGACTGCCTAAAATAGCGAAAGTGACATTAAAAGCAAGATTGCGCCGATTCATTCTGTATTATGATCCTGGCAGGCGCTGGAAAGAGAAGAAGGAATTTGTTCAGGCTGGTCGCATATGACCGGGTCGAACATTTCATGCGAATCACCAGCCATGATCGACCTTCCCTCCGGGCTTAGCAGGTACGCAATAAACAACTCCGCTTCTTCCGGATGAGAGGCATTCTCCGGTATGGTGATCCCGTAACCAATTCTTTCACCTCGGAAAACTGGCTTTACCGATGAAAATCGCTGAAAATCTTCATCGACCTGGACCTGGCTATAGTATTCTTGAAAATCTGCCTCACCTAGATTCAATTCAGGTGGAATTTTCAACATCTTTAAACCGTGCTGACGGATAACGCTTTCATATTCGAACGCGTAATCGATCTCACCCGCCTCAAGGAGAGCAATCAATTCAACACTCGCCCCACGTACAAGGACGTGGGAATCAGGTCTTGTTTCAAGTATTTCTGGCACAGTCACCGTTGTAATCAGTCCGTCAGAAAAGATTCCCAACGGAAATGTGAACTGGCCATAGAACATATCAGTGAAAATCGTGGGGCAGGAATATTTCTGCCCGGCGAGCGCGTAGGTCATCAATGCGCGGTACCCAACAGCGTCAAATCGAGGATCAGCCAATCCCACTTTCACATCCGGCCGGGATAAAATTTCATACCAGTTATCTGAGTTTATATCTTTGGCATATGCGCTTTGGGGATGATAGGCTATCGCCAGGCGGTTGCCGGCAAAACGAATGTACCAATCCGCATAAGGTATACCGGTCTCTGGATCAATTGAGGAATACATTAACATCGGCAACAGGGATGCATCCGCTGTGGCAATCACATCGATCGGTTTATGTAATTCGGTGGCATGACGGATCACCTGTATACTGCCATGATACTCAGCCTGAACGTCGATGTTGGGATAGCGGGCTTCAAAACCTTTTTCAAGATGATCAAATGGGATGATCAGGCTGCCAGCAGCGAAAACAACCAAAGGTGTTTTCTCATTGTTCATCACACCCCCCCTTGAACATCCGGTTAATAAACCTGCCAGTAGAACGCTAATAAGGGCAACAAATTGAAAACAATGGCGAATCTTCATAATGTCGCAACCGGAAATTGGGGCATGCATACCTGCAAATCATCAATATAGTATGAAGGGTGGACCAATTTACGGTCCACCCTTGCCATGAAACTTCTGTTTATTTAATGGTAATTGAAACCACGTCCTTCACCCAGAGTTTACCCGAGGTTTGCCCGGGCATGGCCATGTTATACACAGCCGCTGCTTCAGAGTCAAAGGACACCAGGCAATCTGCACAAGCCAGAACAGAAGCAAGATCCAGATCAGCAGTAAAACCATCACGGGCTGTGAATGTGACTGTGGCAGCCTCACCCTTCACACCGGCTTTTGTTAACAGTTCACTCAACCGGACTCCTTTGTACTCCGCAGGACCATTCTTTGGATGTTCCAGTGTAAGTGTGACCACGTCCATACCTCGTAAATCTGAATCGGTTAGCTGCAATTCCTTATCGACCGCACCTGTAACCGTAAATGTTACCGGTTCTGGTGTGCCTTTTGGTCCACAAGCGGCTAAAAGCAAAACCGTCACAGCAAGAACAACCACAAGAATACTGGCAACACGTTTGGTTTTCATTTCCTTCTCCTTATACTTTTATAGGTATCCATATTCCTATACAAATCTTCAATCAGAATTTGTAAAAGCTTGTTACTTCAACTCGACCTTAACTACGGTTTTTACCCATGAACTGGTGGGCGACCCGGGTAGCACGATCATATATTCTCCCGGAGTCTCCATGAATGCCAGTATAGAATTCGGGTCGTTCTGTACATCTTCCAGGCTGACTTCCGCTGTATAACCATCTGCAGCGGTAAAAACAAGTTTCGTTGCATCAGGTTTCACGCCAGCTGTTTGAAGCAGCTCGTTCAATGAAACCCCGGTGAAATCCTGTGGACCATCTTTGCCTTCAGCGGAGATCGTCATGGATTCAAGAGCTCGTAGTTCCGCATCTTTAATGACTGTTTCAGTGTTAACCAAGCCCGTAAGGGTAATCTCGCCATCATTATCCGGAACTGGTTCTGCCGTAGCCGCCAGAATGGGTAGAACATCCACAACGATCTCAGAAATTTTCCCTAACATCATTGCCTGGTCTACGTTCGTGCCAACCAATCGCAATGGGAAAAATAGATCAGGGAGTTCCGTATCATTAACCTTATTGGCGAGGATGACCTGGTTATCCTTTATAATGGTTGATCCATCCAGGGTAATCGACTCGCCATCTTCGCTGATCAGATTAATATCGTAACCTTCCTCAGCAAGTTCAACGTTATAAGCGGTCTCGGAATGGTCGTCAGCATCATCCACATCTCCTACCAATATCCACAATGGCACACCCAGCCAGGTTTGTCCGTTTTCATCCTGGTAAGTCTTCCCATGACAACTGGGAGAACCGCAGGATTCAAACGAATCACGCGTCACCGTTGAGGACAACGCGCCGTTAACATCAAGAGCCCATGTGTCACCTACGGTTTTTACCTCCATCTTGTTTACCCATTTCACAGACCAGTGACCATCAACTATCTGGTTATTCTTTTCGCTCACGACCATCAGCCGAAAACTACCCTCTTCCTTAGAATTCAATGGCTGCCCGGCGCGTTCATACGCAATAATCACCGTCAAGGGGTCGTGCAAGGGCAGTTCCTTCCCATCAGAAGGAGAATAGGCAATGAACAATCCGTTCAACACCTGGTCATACGAAAGCGTCATGCTGTAACCATCTTCAGCGGTGATGGCAACACCCATCGTCGGATCAAAGGGGATACCAAGATATTCAACCAGATCCTTGACAGCAACCCCTTTATAAAGTTCGGGTATTGTGATCTTTCCTGTGCTGCTTACAATACCTGCCTGCCCCTCTGTCGCAGGAAGGGTTTTAAGCTTTTCCAGAGTAATTACCTCTTCACCCTCCGAGCCTGCCAGAGTTAGCGTTGCCTCCTGGTTCTCGTTCACTTCTGTTGATTCAACAACCGTTGGAGCGCAAGCAGTGAATAGAAAAGCCAGGATCAGTAAAAATGAGAACGCTATCAAGATTCTTTGATTTCGGTGCATTATAGACTCCTTATTAAATTAATTGAGTACCCGTGTTGGTTGTTGCATAACCAGTTAATGTTTTTACTTTTTTTCGAAATTCCAGTGATTGGATTGTGTCCAATAGAGGTGAAATCTTGGACGCCTGCTCTTTTGAAAAAACCAGATCGTAGCGTTCTTCAAAGAGAGGAATGAAATGCAAATCAAATTGATTGGCAGCAGCCTGTAAACCAAGCGTAACATCTGCATAACCTTCTTTTACCCGCCTTGCCGCATCAGTATGAGTGGACACAGTGTGTGAATATCCATTGACTTCTTCCGGAGTGATCTCCAAAGCATGTAATTGTTGATCAAGCCAGATCCTGGTACCAGACCCTGTATTCCGGTTAATGAATTTGATGTCCCCCCGGGCCAGGCTCTGAATTGAGCGGATCGATTTTGGATTTCCTGCTGCAGTAATTAGCCCTTGCATTCGATTTGCTAAAGTGACCACCTGCATATCCCGGTCCGGAAAGATGTGCCTAACAAAAGGCAGGTTGTATTCTCCGTTCAAATCTAGCAAGTGTGCACCAGAAAAATGGCAAAGATTTTGACGCAACATCATCAATCCATCCAGACTTCCGACAGTAAAAACCCGTATGTCCACATAATTCGACACTAATTCGGTCAGATACTCAATTGCTAGATCATGACTCCCCGAAAAAATGACAAGTGGTCTATCAGTTTCATCAGGAAGGATAAGATCCTGAAAGAAGAACCCGCCCCCCTTTGCCTGGTAGAACTTTTCCACAACCCCGGAATTAACTGTGGTGCTTACCAATTCAACCAGGTCTGCGCGTTCCAGTAACTGCAAATGGTGGCGGACCCAGGCTGGATGCTCTCCAATAGCCTTTCCGATCTTCGTTAATGAGGTCGGACCTGCTAACACCTGACGCATGATCGCCCTTCTCCGGGGATCAGCAAGAAGTTTATATTTTTCACGAGAAAATAATGGAAGAATAGATTTTATAGCCATTAAGTTTTTCCTTAACGGTTAACATAATATCAAATTCACAGTCAAGCGTCAATCGAAATTGAGCAGATATTTATACTAAGTTTGGATTATCGGGGTCCTAAAAAATCTAAAAACAAATAGAAATGTGTCAATCCGAATTTACTTCCTACCGCACTCGTAAGTATCACCGCGCAGGGTCTCAACGGCATGCGCCATCACCGGTAAGAAGACTCCGATGGACTCCACTGCACCTTTTGGACTGCCCGGCAGGTTAACGATCAAAGTTGCCTTGCGGATCCCGGCAGTGGCGCGGGAAAGCATCGCCCGTTGGGTGATCTGCAGGCTCGCCTGGCGGATTGCTTCGGTAATTCCCGGCGTGTGTCGATCGATCACTGCCATGGTCGCCTCGGGTGTCACATCGCGTGGGGCAAATCCCGTTCCACCGGTAGTGAAGATCACATCGTACTCACCGCAATCACACAGCTCTACCAACAATGCTTTGATTTCCTCGATCTCATCCGGCACGATCGCCGTCCTGTTAACCAGGGCTTTTCCCTTCAACACCTCCACCAGCGCAGGACCGCTGCGATCCTCGCGTGTACCGGCAAAACCCTTATCGCTGACCGTGATGATGGCCGCCCGGATATCCGGAGTTATCAGGATCTCATCACCGGGCTTGATGAACCCAGTCTTAATTACACGGGCAAAAACTCCCTCGATGGGCATGATACACATTCCCACCTGTTGATAGACCTCACAGTGGGTATGACATTCCTTACCGATTTGAGTGATTTCCAATTCAACGTCGCTGATTACCAACCGTGTGCCAACGGGCAGTTGAAACAGATTTATTCCTTCAGTGGTGATGTTTTCGGCGAAAATTCCCGGTATCAGATCCTTTGCGCCTTTGCGGGTCATTTTATCAATGCTTTCCTGCCCTAATAGACTGATCTGCCGGTGCCAGTCGCCTGCATGCGCATCCCCCTCAACCCCTAATTCGGTGATTCTTACACCTTCCGGGACTGAGTGTTTGATCTCACCTTTTGCGTCACTGATATTTACCGTTAATACCTTCGCCATAGTCCCTATCCTCCAATCTTACTCATGTTCTTATTGGGAATAAAGGGTCGGTCAAACTCATGCTGCGCCGGCTTATTGTAAATAGCCTCAATGAGCAATTGCTTCAATGCATCCTCGCCGCTGTTCAGTGCTTCCAGTAACGAGATCTCCGAATTATTGCCCAGGCACATGCGCAGGTTGCCATCGCTCATCAAACGAACGCGGTTACAAGACCGGCAGAATTTTTGCGAATGCGGGCTGATGAAACCCACCCTTCCCAGGTAACCCTCCACCTGATAATCCCGTGAAGGTTGGCTGGCATAACGCGGCTCCAGTGGTTTGAGGTGCGGTCGGGCATTGACGAGATCAGCATTATTCACGCGCAGCGAGCTATGCTGCCCCAATTCACCCAGCGGCATCAGTTCGATGAAGCGCACATCCAGAGGTCTGTCACGGGTCAATTCAATAAAATCATCTACTTCATCATCATTCCTGCCCTTCACCAGCACAACATTGACCTTGACAGGGGTTAATCCCGCATCCATGGATTCTTCAATACCTTTGAACACCAGGTCCAAATTCCCGCCGCACATCGCTTTGAAGCGCTCTGGTTTCAAGGAATCCATACTGATGTTCACCCTGTCCAACCCGGCTGCCTTGAGAAGCCTGGCGCGGCCGTCCAGCTGCTGGGCGTTGGTGGTCATGGATAATTCCCGGATCCCCTCAATGGAGGAGATGTTGCTAACAATCTCCATGATGTCTTTGCGCAGTAATGGTTCGCCGCCGGTCAGGCGTACCTTCCTGACACCCAGGTCGGCAAAAACGCGTACGATCCGTGTAAATTCATCCGCGCTGAGTTCCCTTTGCTTGGGGCAATCCCCTTCTTCAGCACGACAGTAGGTACACCGCAGGGTGCAACGTTCAGTAACAGATACTCTCAGATAATCGATGCGCCGTCCAAATTGATCAAGCATGATCTTCCACTATCCCTTCACGTTTAAAATCACCGGATTTCCCCCCTCTCTTTCGGATCAATTGTACCTTTTCAACGGTCATTGCGCGATCCACCGCTTTACACATGTCATAAATGGTCAACGCGGCAGTGCTGGCAGCAGTCAGGGCTTCCATCTCCACTCCGGTTGAATAGGTTGTTTTCACGGTTGCCGTGATCAATACCGCGTCAGGCTGCACAGCAACCAGGTCCACCGCAGCGCTGGTGATGGGGATGGGGTGGCACATGGGAATCAGGTCTGGGGTGCGCTTAGCCGCCATGATCCCGGCGATGCGCGCACTGGCGAAGACATCTCCCTTTTTTATCTTATCATCCAGGATGAGCGTTAATGTCTCAGGTTTCATCCTTACCAGCGCAGTCGCCACCGCAACCCGCTCGGTGGTGGATTTCTCGCCGATGTCCACCATTATGGCCTTACCCTTATCATCCAGGTGTGTTAATTCCATGCTCTTGTCTCCCCTGGTTTATCCAGTTTATATCCGCCAAGTTTTGCCAGGCGCTCTGCGAATGCTTCGCTCCGCATCACATCCAGCAGTTTCTGTAGCGCGTCCAGTTGCAGGGCGTCCTCCAGTACAAGCAGATCATACTGCTCCTGGTAAATCGGTACAAAGTCCAACCCAAACGCTTTCGCCACCGAGTAAATGCCCAATCCGGTATCCGCCGTACCGGCTGCGATCGAGGCAGCCACGGAGGAATGGGTGTATTCTTCCCGCGCATACCCGCTGATACCGGAAGGATCGATTCCCTCTTGTTTCAACAGGTAATCCAGCAGGATGCGTGTACCGCTGCCTTTCTGGCGATTGACATAACTCGCGCCGACCAGGTCAGATAGTCTCTTGATCCGCAATGGATTGCCCGGTCTGACCATCAAACCCTGCATACGCTGGACGCACTCGATCAATACCACGCCACCATCCGGGAAGAATCGGCGCAGGTACGGTATGTTGTACACACCGCTGGCTTCATCCAGCAGGTGGACCCCGCCCAGGTGCGCCTCACCCCGTTTAACGGCCAGTATTCCGCCCATGCTGCCCACGTGCGAAGAAGTGATCCGGCTGTCCGGCCATAGGTGTTTCATAATATCCGCAATCTCATCCAGCAACGGGTCGTGGCTGCCGGTGATTACCAGCGATCGTTCGATCTCCTCCATACTGCGAAGTAATCGAACGTTCACCAATTCGCCAGGTTCGTAACCCTCCACGTTTTGCGGAACCTCGATGATCCCATCCGCCTTGACCATGGAACTCACCACGCCGGCGCCGCGGTTCAACGGCACAGCCACGAGTTTCCCGCGCACCCTGCCCAGCGTTGCGCGTATGTATTCTTTGTATTTCAATGAAGAGGTCAACCTGCGCGAGACTTCCACCTGGCAGTGATCTGATTGAACGCCCGTTCGCCCCGTCAACAGGTCAACCACCGGCTTGAACAATTGTTCCATCACCAGCATACCGGATACCGGGTAACCCGGTAGCCCCAGCATGGGGATGACGATTTTCTTTTGTGTCGAAATAGCCGCAGCCAGGATGGCCGGTTTACCGGGTCGGATGGCGATACCGTGGGCAATCACCTCACCCAATTCCTGCATGGCGCTGACCGCGTAATCCTTTTTTCCGGCGGATGAACCCGCGATCAAAACCACCGCGTCGCATTCGGCCAGAGCGGTCTCCAATGCGCTTTTGATGGTCAGCAGGGTGTCTTTTGCGATCGGGTACTTGCGCGGCATACAACCCCATTGCGTGAGCATGGCAGAGAAGATACTCGTGTTGAACTCGATGATACTGCCGGAAATCGGGCTGTCTGTGAGGGGCACCAGTTCGTCGCCGGTCGGGATCAGCCCGATCACCGGTTTGGCGACCACGTTCACCTGCAGCACCCCGCACGCCAGCAGCGCGCCGATCGTGGCAGGTGTGATCTCTGTGAAGGAGGGGATGATCATATCCCCGGCGCTGATGTCCTCGCCGATCTGGCGGATATGCTCCCAGGGAACGGCAGCCGAGTAGAGGGTGATGAAATCGTTGCCTTCGATCACGTCCTCTACCATGACCACCGCATCGCAACCCGCGGGCAATTGGTCCCCGGTGTTGACCCAGGTATAGTCAGATGATTTGATGTGCACCGGCGTCCGTTCACTGGCGCCGAATGTCAACCGCGACTCCAGGGCTACGCCGTCCATGGCGCAGGCGTTATAGTGCGGAGCAGAGATCCGCGCATAGATCGCTTCCGCGCTGATACGGCTCAGCGTATCGACGGTGGGGATCGTTTCCATGTCGCGTTTCAATCCACGCGCAAGCAACGCGGCGATGTATTTTTCCCGGGCTTCTTCCAGCGGCAGGTTGGTCAGATATTGATAAGGCATATCACCTCGAAAAAAGGGTCACTTCCACCAGGTCACCCTGCTTAAGCCCTTCCAGCTCGCGCGGAATGCGGATGAACCCGTCAGTACAAGCCAGGGTGGTGATCAACCCTGACCTGCTCGGCACTGGTTCAACCTGTCCGTCGCGGATCATGACCGGAACGATCTCCTCGCGCCCATGGTTGGACGGGACGGAGCTCGAAACCGGTAGTGTGACGTGACGGTCAGTAACCGTTGCGCCTTGCATGCTGAACAGGATCGGTCTTACCAGGTTATAAAAGATGAAAAAAGTTGCCACCGGGTTGCCGGGCAATCCAAAAACCGGTTTGCCTTCGATCTCTCCAAAAAGGGTGGGCTTGCCGGGTTTTATCGCAAGTCCATGCACCAGCATGCTGCCCAGATTGTTGATCACCCGCGGCATGGCATCCTTCTCACCTACCGAGGTGCCGCCGGACAGGATCAACATGTCATACTGTGCCACCGCTGCCTTAACAGCTGCTGTGATGTCTTCCTTGTGATCACGTATGATGCCCAGGCTATCAGGGTTACCCCCAGCCTCGCGCACTGCGTTATACAGCATGGGAGTATTAACATCCCGGATCTGCCCGGCGCCCGGTTTGTTACCGGTTGGCACCAGCTCATCTCCGGTGGAGATAATCGCCACACGCGGTGCTTGCATTACAGGAACAGTAGTAATACCCAGTGCAGCCAGTGTACCGCTATCGGCAGCGTTGATGCGCCGGCCTGCCGGCAGCATCACCTGGCCGGGTCGGGTATCCTCGCCGCGCATGATCATGTTCGCGCCTGGCGCAGAGGGTTTGTACACAGCGATCTGCCCGCCGCCCAGGTCTTCGGTGTGCTCCACCATGACCATGGTATCGGCGCCCGCAGGTACCTCGCCGCCGGTAGGCACACCGGCACACTGCCCGGGACCAATGGAAAAGTCCGCGTGTTGCCCCATTTCCACCTCTCCCACCAGCATCAATAACGCCGGTATCGCATCGCTGCACCCGAACACATCCGTGCTCTTAACCGCATACCCGTCCACTGTTGAACGGTTAAAGCCCGGGATGAACTCGGTGGCGTAGATCTCCTCTGCCAGGGCGCGGTGCAGCGCCTGCTCAAGGGAAACCACTTCTGGGACAGTGCGCAGGGCACCAAAATGCGTCTGGGCAATATTAATCGCTTCGGAGAGGGGTTTAACGGTCAGCATTGATGATCAACCTGTAAGCGTTTGAATGAAGAAAGGTTCATTATCCCCGGTCAACAGCAAGGCCGGATTCATAGATCTCCTTGATATTTTTCGGCAGGCTCGCATAGAAAGCCGTGGCATTCACCACTTCATCCAACGAAACGTGTTCCATAAAAGTGTGCGCGTAGATCTCGTCACCGGGACCAAACCCGATTGACGGGATTTGTGCCTTCCCAGCCCAATAGGTGCCGTTCGTTGAGAAATCCCATGTGCCCAATGGTCGGGTTTCACCGAACATATCCAGGATCGCCTTTTGACCTGCCTGCACCAGTGGATGAGTCTCCTCCTGCAGCCATGCCGGGAAGTATTTGCTCACCGGGAACTTAAACCCGGTATAGGAAGGTTCATCATAAAACAATTCTTCAACAATGATCTCGTTTTGCAGGTAATCCGGGATCAGTCCTTTGATCAGGTCGATGACATAATCATGCGGCTCGTTCAATGTCAACCGGCGGTCGATGTAGATCGTAAATAGATCGGGCACCGCGTTGAGCGAGTTGGTGCGCGCCACCGCGTCCGTCACCGCAATGGAAGGGTTGCCCAACACCGGGTGCTTCCCCATGCCAAAACGAAAACGGCGGTCCAATTCGCGCACCAGGTTGATGATGGAAGCCATTTTGTAAATGGCATTATCACCGATGTAGTGCACCGCGGCGTGTGCTGACCGCCCCAAAGTGGTGATCTTTAATTCAATACGCCCTTTGTGCCCGCGGTAAAGATTCATCTTGGTCGGCTCGCCAATCACCACGAAATCAGGTTTCACCTTTGGATCGACCTCGACAAAAGCGTTGGGACCGATGCCGTCGCACCATTCTTCCATGTTGCCAAAGTAGTAGGCGGTATAGCCGTCGAGCAGTCCAAGGTCGCGCGCGATCGCCAATCCGTGTACCATACCTGGGGTGCTGCCCTTTTCATCGCAAGCCCCGCGGGCATAAAGTTTGCCGTCTTCGATCTTGCCCTCGAACGGGTCCCAGCCCCAGGCATCACGGTCGCCCACGCCAACTGTGTCAATGTGAGAATCATAAACGATCACCTTCGGGCCGTCACCTATGCGCCCGATCGTGTTGCCCATTTTGTCAAAACGGACCTCGTCGTAGCCTAACTTGCGCATTTCCGCCTGGATGCGTTCACCAACCGGACCGATCTGTGACTCCATCGACGGGATGGCGCAGATCTCCCGCATGAATTTGATGATTTCTTCCCGCTTTTCTTCCACCCGTCGCTTGATCTCACTTTGTGTGTCCATTATTCCTCTTATATTAAAGATTATTGGTATTTCAATCCCCTGGCTGTATCGGGTTTTTTTCATGAAATAAACAGCCAGTACCTGCTTACCAATGATAATGGGATTGGGTGTTTTTTACAATCCCGGCTGGACTGGATGGGCTGGATGGAGACACACCATCTCCCCGGCTCACCCCCTGCCTCTTCCCCGCCATTCAAACAGTCGAAGAAGAATCCGCGTCAAACTGCAAACCCGCGATGATCTCCTGGAGGATTTTGGAGGGTGATTGATCGATATCTATCACCAAGGCATCACATGGCTCCTCCAGCGCGGCAAACTGGCTCTGCACCATACCGGCTTTCATATAATGGTCATCGCGGCTATCCACCCTTGCACTGATCAGCCCAGGACTGCCCTTGAGGTAGACAAACCTGATCTGATCTGGAACCACATTCAACCGGTCGCGGTAACTTTGCTTGAGGGCTGAACACGCCATTACGCCGGTCTGCCCCTGCTGCAACCGGGACAGGATCAACCCGGCAAGGGTATCCAGCCAACCAGCGCGGTCTGCGTCAGTCAGAGGAATACCGCAGCTCATTTTGTCCACATTTTCAGGTGAATGATAATCATCCCCGTCGAAAAAATCCCAGCCGAACCGCTCCGCCAGCATTCTACCCAGCGTGCTCTTGCCGCTGCCGGTTACGCCCATTAGGATGATAAACCTGATGGTGCCGGTTAATTCAGTCATCAATAGGTGGCTCTTGTTGTGCCGCTCGCAGCCGTGGTTCTCTCATGGATTTCCCGGCCAGGCTTTGCGGTAGTTTTCGATCATTTGATCACACAACTCATCAAAGGCAGGGTCGATCTTCCGGCCGGCAGGATTGGCCTGGTGCCAGGCTATGATCTCGCGTGCACCAGTGGAAAATGGGATCGTTGCAGCAAAATCAGGCACGACCTGCTTGATCTTGCTGTTATCAAATATCGCGCTGTGCGTTTTATCTCCCAACAGGCTGTCGCCAATGCGGGAATCGTATGCTGCGATCAGGTCAGATGGAATGTGCACCAGTTCAGCGCTCACCCCTGCTGCTTCTGCCAGGAGCTGATAAATGCGGTTCCAGGTTAACCATTCATCCGATGTGATGTGAAAGACCTCGCCCCTCGCCCGGTAATTACCGAGCAATCCAACCAGCCCTTTGGCAAAATCGGAACTGTGCGTGAGCGTCCAAATGGAGGTGCCATCACCATGGACAACGACCGGTTTACCACGCAGCATGCGATCGATTACCGTGTATCCGCCCTCGACCGGTACGTAGCACTTGTCATAAGTATGGGATGGCCTGACTATGGTGAAGGGGAAAAGTGACTGACGATACTCGTTCAGGAGGAGTTCTTCGCAGGCGATCTTGTTGCGCGAGTACTCCCACACGTGGTTTTCCAGCGGGGTGGATTCGCGGATGGGCAGGTTGGCTGCCGGGGTCTGGTAAGCGGAAGCTGAGCTGATGAATACATACTGCCCGGTTCTGCCCTGGAACAACCTGATATCGCGCTGCACGTCTTGCGGTGTGTAGGCGATCCAATCGACCACCGCGTCAAAATGCCTGCCGGCGAGAATTCGTTCAACCGCTGCTTCATCACGGAAATCCGCCTCAACCAGCCGGGCTCCTGGCGGCGCCGGCCGCACCGATCTCCCGCGGGTCAATAGGGTGAGATCGATCCCGCGTTCGACCGCGAGCGTTGAGCACGCCGCGCTGATGATCCCCGTTCCACCAATGAATAAAACTTCCATGGTCTGCTCCTGATCCATCCTTAGTTTTCGATTTCCTTGACTAATTATACTGGCTTCATCATGCGGGCATTCCTCCAGGTTAGAGGCGATCCTTGTTCCCTTTCCTTGTATCGTTTATCCTGGTGAACATTATTGGAAAAATATCCGGTAACCTGCCATGATCGCCTGCGGGTTGCCGCGGCAAGCCAGGGAAACCTCGGTGTGCGGAGAAAAACCGCAGCGGCTGCAGTCAATATCCGCCCGGTCTTTCAGGTAACACCCCTGCTGCAGGCTGCCATCCGGGTTGGCATTGTCGATCAGCGTGTCACGGCATACCCAGTCATTGCGCCGGAGCGCATGCAGTGCTGCATAGGAATTGAGGATGTTCACCCCGGTTCGTTTGAGACGGATCACTTCCTCCAGCAGGTTTTCGCGCCAATCGAAATCAAGGAACAGGTCATCCTTATGATCATACGGATAATAGAATTGAAGCGTAATGCCGCGAAACACATCGTTCAAAAAATTCAGTAATTCAGGTATTTCCTCTGCGTTGACCGAGTTGACAGTCACATGGGCGTACAGCCGGGGATGCCGGCTGGCACGGGCGTTATGGATCACCTGATCGAACACAGGCGCACCACGCAGCCTGTTATGCGTGTCACGCAGTCCATCCACGCTCACCCACAACACATCCGAGGGCACGTCCAGTGGTCGGGTGCCATTGGTGGTCACGCCCACACTGAAGAAGCGCTCCCGGGCATAAACCACAAGGTCGTGCACCCTTTTCTCCCCATCCCGCCACAACATCGGCTCGCCGCCCTCAAACATAAGCAGGCGGTTGCCGCGCGCATACAACTGATCAATAATCCCGCAGGCCTCATCAAAGCTCAACTCTTCTGACTGCATAGAAAAAAAGGACATTGCTGGCAGCGCAGGTTGCACCTGTACGTTAACTTAAAACTGGCCAGAAAAGGCTTTTGCCGCGAGAACAGGTAATTCTGCGTGATATACGCAGCCTGCCTGATCCATAAACCAGGAGTAGGATGAGGCTGTCTCATACATGCATTTTACCGGATGCGGGTAATTTCCTCCAATGTAATAGAAAAATCAACTGTTAAACCAGTTCGCCCGATCAAGTAAAACCTGAAAGAGCTGATCACCGGATCCCTGGTGATTAAGTTTCCCCTATATTGTAGAGGGTTCAAACCCGGAGACAACCGGGTGGGTAAACACCTGCTGGTGATAGATAGCTTCCCATTCCGCCAATTACCACTTACCCCTCCAGTATCCTCCCTCAAACAACTGTTGATAATGACTGAAATCGTAGATCGGCATGGAGGCAAATCCCGGAAAGGTCAACCGGTGCACTGGTACACCCTGCAGCTCGGCGCACGCCACCTCCAGTGCCACCATGCGCCGGCTGACTGCCGTGATGTATTTCTTTAAATAGTGGCTTATAGAAAGGTTCTCCCCGTGATTAATCGCACATTCATTTAGGTCAAAGGCGTAGATATCGGTTGCCCCCAGGTTCAGTGCGGGCTCGATTGGCACATTGCTGAGCGCTCCACCATCGACCAGGATCCTCCCTTCCCGTGAGAATGGCGGAAACCAGGGGGGCAAGGCGATCGAGGTCAGGACCCCTTCAAGGATCGATGAATCCGGATTAGCCCCAAAGATGATCGGCTGTCCCGTCTCTATGTCGGCGCTGACCATGGCCAGTTTCACCTGTTTGATCATTCCGAACATAATATCTTTTTAAATCCCCAGTGACAGGAAGAATTCCTCGGTCTTGCGGCGTGCCCGGTCGCTCGGCCACCCCAGGAACGCGCGGATGATCAGTTGAGAGATCCGGGTATCCAGGAGCTGGGAATTTGCCACCTTTTTCCAACCTTGTTCCAGTTTATCCAATCCCTCCTGGCTGAATCCCCATAAGGCGATCCCGATGGCATTCACTGCACCTATCGATGCCCCTACCAACAGATCGGGAACAATACCCGACTCAAGGAAAGCCCGCAATGCGCCCACCTGCAGCGCACCGTGTGAACCTCCCCCGCCAAGTACAAAAGCTGTGCACTTTGCCATACAGGACCTGCACTTTCATATTCATCCGGCTGGTTATTTCACCATAGCCTGGTCATCGATCCTCAAACAGGGATCCGCCTGATCATATAAAGGCACGGGCGGCAGTGGAGCGATCCTGTTGTCCTTGCCGTCAGCACCCTCAATGTAGTGTTTTTGCCAGATCGATCCGGTGATCGACTCAAACACCCGGTTGTAAGCCACCAGCCCGCGGGTGTACTCCGGATCTGTGAGGGTCACCCTGGCATTCTCATCAGTCGGTTCCGGTTCGTACTGACGTAAGAGTACCTCCAGTTCCTCA
>AMWB02028288.1_pt3 | contig 20727 bp, 21 predicted proteins | sample 200311 | NCBI WGS metagenome assembly AMWB02 (sample SAMN02737377, study PRJNA173069) | bioreactor metagenome | biome: anode biofilm in microbial fuel cells | place: USA: California | collected 2010-12-16 | reverse complement strand
GCCTTGAGCGGCTCGTAGATTTGGTCGTACGCTTCCGTATCCATAAGCTGCTTTTCGATCCGGTAGAGCGAGACCAGGATCGGCTGGAGCGGGTTTCGCAACTCATGGGCGAATCGCCGCGCCACCTGGCGCCAGGCGGCGACACGCTCCGTCTGGGCCAGCATGGCCGTGGCGTGGTCAAGCTGCAAGGCCATGGCGTTGAAATTCGTGATGAGTTCTCTGAGCTCGGCCGAGCCGGTTTCGGGGACGGCTTGTTTGAACTTCCCTCCGGCGATCAGGCGCGAGGCCTCGCTGAGTTCCAGAAGCGGTCGTGAGACCGATCGCGATACTCGGGCCGAAATGACCATCGCCGTGGTCAGGGTCAGCAGCAGCAACAGGGCGCAAAGGGCCGCCAGAAAATAGAGGTACGGCGTCCGCAGTTCCTGCTCAATCGAGCGGCTGGCCGTTTCCATTCCCGCCGATTTCAGAAGTACAGCCAGTTGCGGATCGTGGGCCAGCAGGCCGAACGCCATCCCACCGCCGGTCAGCGGCCGCCGCACGAACTGATACAGCCGGCCGCCCACCTGAGCGAAGCCGTGGTCGCGATTCGCGGCTATCTTTAGTATTTCGTCGACCTGTCCCTGCGGCAGTTGCTCCGGCGTGCCGAGGACCCGTTGCAGGCCATCGGCTGAACTCACGAAGAGAAAATCCACGAGCGCGGCGTTGGCGCTGCCAGTAGCGGCGTACAGCTCGAGCTGACGATCGATCCGGTCGTACAGGTAGTTGTTGTAGTATGTCGCAACGTCGGGCGAGATGGCGCCGGAGGTGAGCGGCGCGGCCGGACGCGAAGAAAAGATCAGATAGGCGGCCGTCAGGGAAAGACACACCGCCGGGACGGCAGCGAACAGCAGAAAAAGGCGGAAGAGGCGACTGCGAAACGAAACGGCCACCGCGTGTCCTTTCACTTCCGTCGTCGAAATCGCGCGGTGTAGTCGGCGAGGGCCTGATGGTGGGCCTGGAAGGCGATATCGCGAGGGAGCTGCTCGAACGAGAAGAACCGCACCTCCTCGGCGTCGTCGGAGGCGCGCATTTCGCCGCCGACGATCTCCGCCAAGTAGAGTATGAGCAGGGCGTTGGTGCGCGGGTCATCATTGCCGCTGTATACCTCGAAGAACTGCGTCAGGCGCACTTTGAGACCGGTCTCTTCTTCCAGCTCACGCACGGCGGTCTGCGACGGGTGCTCGTTCCACTCCATGAAACCGGCCGGAATGCACCACCAGCCGATCCGCGGTGGGTGCGCCCGTTTCACCAGTAGAATGCTGTCATCCTGCACGATAATCGCACCGGCGGCCGGCACCGGATTCTGATAGAACACGAAATCACAGGTTGGCGACGGGCAACGCAGCCGGTGGTGCCCGTCCAGGACAGCTTCCGTCAGGCCGCTGCCGCAGAGGGGACAGAAGGTGTAGCCGCTGTGACGATTCTTGCGCGCAAAGAGCTTGGCGTCATCGAAGGCATCATGGGATCCGGTCATGCCGTCGCTCCCACCCGGTCGGCCATCTTCATGGCGATGATGGTCGTGTCATCCTGCGGCGGCGAGCTGGGATCGTGCGCCCGGACATCGTCAAGGATGCGCTGCATGATGGTCTCGGGTGCTTCGCCGCGACAGCCGGCGACGAACCGGCGTATCCGCTCCTCGCCGTATTCCTGCCCCTGGGCGTTCATGGCTTCGGAAAGACCGTCGGTAAAGAAGAACAGCAGATCCTCCGCATGCAGTTGCACCGAGGAACTGGTATACTGCACGAAGCCGAAGGCGCCGATGATCGGTCCCCCGACCTCGAGCAATTCGATCGATCCGTTCGCGCGCACGAGAACCGGATAATTGTGTCCGGCGTTGGCGAAATCGAAGCGCCCCGTGCAGGTATCCAGTTCACCATAGAAGAGCGTGACGTATTTCTCGGCGGAGGTGGCGTGGACCACCTGCTGATTCAAATTGCCCATCATGGTCGGGATGGGCGTGCCGTTGGAGACTTCGCTGCGGATCATCGCCTGAATCTGAGCCATCATGAGGGCCGCCGGCATCCCCTTGCCGGAGGCATCGGCAATAACAATCCCCAGCCGCTTGCCGTCCCGGGTAGGCACGAAATCGTAGAAGTCTCCTCCCACGGTACGCGAGGGGATGGAGCTGGCGCAGATCACTGAGCAGGGCAACTGGGGCGGCTGCGACGGCAGCAGGTCGAGCTGAATCTGCCGCGCCATGTTGACTTCTTCCTGCAAGCGGAGCCGCTCCAGCGATTCGACATAGAGGCGGGCGTTGGTGAGCGCGGTCACCATCTGGTTCGAGAGCACCCCCAGAAGATTGAAATCTTCGGCCGAGTATCGATATCCGGCGGCTTTCTGCGTCAGGGCCAGGAAGCCGAGCAGATGCTGCGCGTCCTTCATGGGGAGGATCAGCTTGACCTTGCGCTCATTGAGCCGGTCGGCCAGCGTGGAGCCCTCGGCGTATTCGGACAAGAGCGTATAGTGCGTGGGGGCGTCGAGCAGGTTGATACCGCGAAGCATCAGGTCATCGCGTTCGACGATCGTCCGATGCGAGGTCAGCTCGTCCGGCAGGAGCGTGTATTCGCCGACGCTGTCGTCGTAGAGCACGAAATAGACCTGCTCCACGAGCAGCGCGGTCTTGAGGGTTTCCTCTATGGTCTGGCGCAACTGCCTGGGCTCGAAGACGGAAATCACCTGCCGCGAGAAGCGCTCGATAATGGCCCGATAGTCGGTGCGCGTCCGGATGAACATCGAACGGATCAGGTTGTCCAGCCAGCTGGAGATCGGCTGGAACAACAACAGCACGAAGACCAGAAAGACATAGCTGACCATCTCGGCCCGCTCGCCGAACAACGGGGTGAGCATCTCCTTGGCCTGCATCCCGAGTACGACATAGCCGCCGACCACCAGCGCCATGATGATCGTATAGATGAAGGATTGGCGGAACACCAGCTGAATATCCAGGAATCGGTGGCGAATGATCGCCCAGCCGAAAATGGCCGCCCCGGTGACCACCGCGGCAAGCTGGGCCGCGGCGACATATTTGGCCGGAACCTGGCGCGCGAACAGATGGAGCATGACCAGCGACGCCAGATAGAGTCCCAGGCCGATCCGCGCACCCCAGACCACGGACCGAGTCTGGCTCACGAGCCGCGGCTCGCGCAAATACCGGGCGCTGGTTTCGATGAAATAGATCGCCACGCCGACATACAACAGGTTGACCACGTCGAAGATGACTGCCTCGTACGACCGAATAAAGCCGATGAGCAGGAACACCCCCGTGAAGAGATACGAGAACGGTTTCAGGACGATCGTCGAGAACCCCTCGCTTCGCGGGTCGATCTCGACCATTTCAAGCAGGCGGTTGATATTGCCGAAAAACAGCACGATCACCAGATGCATGACCTGCGGCACGAAAATCAGGGTTCGGAGGCGACTCTGTCGGAACTCCCGCGCCCGGTCCACCGGAAACAGCATGGTAAACAGCAGCAGTGTCGGGAAGAACAGCTCCCATACGGTGTGAATCTGGTACATCGGCGAGTCCGGGAACGGACTGGGGCTGGCCGATGGCTGCTGGATAATGAACCCCAGAGCCAGAAACACGGGGCCGAGGCCGGCGAAAAAGAGCATCGCCCCGGCAATCCGGTTGATCCGGTTCTCGAAACTGTCTCGACTGATGGTAATGGCCAGGTAGACCAGAAAGCCGCCAGTCAACAGCGACACGAGTATGAACAGAAGTTCTTTATCCATGGAGTGCAGACGCACGAGGCGTCCGAACCGTTAGATTGTCTTCTTAATCGTAATGGTCGTTCCACTCGGCGTGGCTTCGATTTCGACCGAATCCATCAGCGAACGGACGATAAATATGCCCCGCCCCACTTCCTTCATGAGGTTGGCTTCGTCGATCGGGTTGGCGATTGACTCCGGGTTGAAGCCATTCCCCTGGTCCCGGACTGCGACGCTGATCGTGCCGCCGGCCTTGCCGACGCGCACCGTCACCGTCTTGTCCGGCGAGGCCTTGTTGCCGTGCAGAATGGCGTTGTTGACCAACTCCGAGACCGAGATGGCGATATCGGCGATGACCGACTCTTCGACACCGAACCCCCGAAGGGTTCCTTCGAGGAACAGGTCGACATCGGCCAGGTGCTCCAGACTCGACGGGACGACGATATGGTCGCCGGATATGATTGGTTTGCCCATGCTGTTGTTGACTCCAAAAAAACAGGCAGACGCCGAGCGCGCCTACCTGCTATGTCCAGTGCATAACTATCAGTTGCGGCGCATCAGTTACTTGAAGGCCTGTATCGCCTCATCGACCGAGTCGTAGGCCTCGAACACGCTGACCAGCTTGGTGATGGTCAGCAGCGACTGTATCTTATCCGTCACGTTCGCCAGCTTCAGCGCGCCATCGTTGTTCCGCAGCGTCGTGTAGCCGGAGATCAGAATCCCCAGGCCCGTGGAGTTCATCCAGTCGACGCCCGAGAGGTCCACCACGACCTGCTTCTTGTTCTGCTTGATGTAGTCATACAGCTTATCATGCAGCAGGCTGGCGTCGGGGCCTCCCATGATCTTTCCTTTGGGCTCCAAAACGACGACACCATCCTGAACCCGGTCGCTCAACTTCATAGCGTCCGCCTCCAGCAAGGGGTTAATTACACGTACGCGGCCCGCGGGGGCGAGGTTGCTTTCCGGGCCAACCTTTATCCGCAACCCCGTGATTCCGCTAACTTGTTAATCAGCTTGCCGTTGTGGAAAAAGTCAAGGAGAAAGTGCCCCCCGTCGATTCAGGAGGCACCGGGAGTGTCCGAAATCCTGGCGTTTTCGAACCCGGCTCACCCTGCCGCTTTGGCTTTGACCGCCGGAATCTCCGTCCAGGTGAGCGCCTTGGTGGGGCAGAAATGCGCACAGGCCGGGTCGCCGCCGCACAGGTCGCACTTGATCACCAGGTTCTGCTGCTTGTCGAACAGCGAGCACCCAAACGGGCACGCCGCCACACAGGCCATGCACCGCACGCACTTGTCGTGGTTGATCTCGTACGCCCCGGTCGCTTCGTTAAGCGAAATGGCATTGACCAGGCAGGATTTGACACAGGCCGGGTCCTCACACTGGAAACAGACCACCGGGACATACAGGTCCGGAAACCCCGCCGCCAGCGGATAAATGCGGCTCCGGCCCGGTTTGCCGTCGATCGCGTGGGTAAACGAGCAGGCCAGCTCGCAGGTCCGACAGCCGGTGCAGAGAACCGGCGTCACGAGAAATCGGTAGTTCATGACTGCCCCTCCCGCTGCCACTGCGCAATTTTACCCATACCGAGCGCAATCTCCTTGCGGTGGGATTCATCGTTGCTCTCGAAATAGTCCGGTTGGATGCCGCGATGGGCGATCAGGTAGTCGGCGAACTCGCGGGTGATCGTCGGCTGGCCGCTCTTCGCGTCCTTGATCAACTGGAAGCTCTTCTCCCAGATCACCCGGGTACTACCGTTGTCCGTGAACTTGATATAGTGCGTCGGGCAGTTCAATGCGCATGAGAGGCACCCCACGCAGTCCGGCGGCGCCTGGTGCAGGGGCGGCGCGATCTCCTTGCCGTGCCCCCGGTTCACCGTCGAAATCGCCCCGAACCCCATGGCATCGCAGATCCGCGTGCAGAGTCCGCACAAGATGCAGTCGTTCGGCTCCGGCACTTCCTGGTAGCTGGTCTTCATGATGCCGTAATCGGCCGCCAACTTCTGGATGAGCGGGGTTTGCGGATTTCGGGCCAACATCAGGTCGAGAAGCGTCTTGCGCAGCTCGATCACGGTGGGGGAGTGGGTCTGGACAATCAGCCCGTCGACCACCGGGTAGAGGCACGACGTGACATGGTCACTCCAGCCCTTCCATTCCGGTTTGGTGATTTCCACCATACAGAGCCGACAGGCGCCGAACGGTTCCACCGCTTCGTGGTGGCAGAGCGCCGGGATGTCGATCTTCTCGCGGCGAAGCAACCCCAGGAGCATTTCTCCCTCGGTCGCCTTCACCAGTTTGCCATTTATTGTTACCGTCACCATAGCGTCGTCCTACGATACCAGAATCGCGTCATGCGTGCAGACCGCCACGCAGGCGCCGCATTGTTCGCACTTCTCCTGATGGATGAAGTGCGGCTTCTTCTTTTCCCCGGTGATCGCATTGTAAGCGCAGGCCGCGATACAGGCCATGCAGCCGGTGCACTTGTCCTCGATCACCTCGTATTTGATCAGCGCGCGGCACACCCCGGCCGGGCAGCGCCGGTCGCGGATATGCGCCAGATACTCGTCGCGGAAGTACTGGATAGTCGACAGGAGCGGGTTCGGCCCCGATTTCCCCAGCCCACAGAGCGAGCCGATCACCACCATCCTGGAGAGCTGCTCCATCTTGTCGAGATCCGCTTCGGTCCCTTCGCCGTTGCAGACTTTCTCGGTCAGGGCATGCAACTGGTACAACCCCTCGCGGCAGGGGGTGCACTTGCCGCACGATTCCGAAACGAGGAAATGCAGGAAGTACCGGGCCACATCGACCATGCAGGTCTTGTCGTCCATGACAATCATGCCGCCCGAGCCCATCATCGAGCCGACGGCCGTCAGCGAATCGAAATCGACCGGCAGATCGAGCTTGGCGGCCGGCAGACAGCCCCCCGAGGGACCACCCGTCTGCACCGCCTTGAACGGCCGGTTGTCGATAATCCCGCCGCCGATATCGAAAATGATCTCGCGCAGAGTCGTTCCCAATTCAACTTCTATCAGGCCCGTGTTGCGCACCTTGCCGACCAGCGAAAACACCTTCGTCCCGGTGTTCTTCGGCGATCCGATCTTCCGAAACCAGTCGACACCGTTTCGCATGATCAGCGGCACATTGGCATAGGTCTCGACATTGTTCAGCACCGTGGGCTGGTCGTGGAATCCCTTTACGACTGAGCGGACATACTTGGCGCGCGGCTCGCCGACTTCGCCGGCCACCGACTTCATGAGCGCCGAGGATTCGCCGCACACGAACGCGCCGGCGCCGCGGGCGATCCGAATATCGAACGCGAAATCGGTTCCCAGGATATGCTCTCCCAGGAGGCCCGCCTCACGGCAATCACTGATCGCCTTCTGCAGGTGAATCACCGCCAGCGGGTATTCCTCGCGGACATAGATGAATCCCTGCCGTGCCCCCACCGCGTAGGCCGCGATCATCATGCCTTCCAGCACCGCGTGTGGGTCCCCCTCCATGATGCTGCGGTCCATAAACGCCCCCGGATCCCCCTCATCACCGTTGCAGATGACATAGCGGGGTTCGGACGGCACATCGCGACAAGTCCGCCATTTCCGGCCGGCCGAAAAGCCGCCGCCACCTCGTCCGCGCAGCTCGGACTTGGTGATCTGCTCGATCACCTCATCCGGCGTCAGACTACTCAGCACCTTGGCCAGCGCCTGGTAGCCGTCCACCGCGATGTACTCGTCGATCGAATGGGCCGCGATCTTGCCCAGATTCCGCAGTGCGATCCGCTTCTGGTGCGAGAAGAATTTAACCTCGGGATAATGAGTGATCTTGTGTCCATTGGTCGGGTCGGCATACAACAACGACTCGATCACTTCGCCCTTCTCGATCGACTTCTCGACAATCGCGGGCACGTCTTTCGTCTTCACATGCGTGTAGAAAATTCCTTCCGGCTCGATCACCACCAGCGGACCCTGCTCGCAGAAGCCGTGGCAGCCGGTCTCTTTGACCGCTTCGACCGAAAAGTCTTTGACCTTGCGTTCGGACAGGACCTTCTCGAAAGCGTCGACAATCTTCCGCGCGCCATTGGCCAGACACCCGGTTCCGCAGCAGACAATCACCTTGCGGGGATATTTCGCCTCCTGCTTCTGGACCTCCTTCTGGCGGCGGTTCAGATCCTGGGGACTCTTAATCAGCATGCTTGTCCCCTTTCAGAAGGCGCTTGGCGCCCGATACTTTGACGCCGCCGTGGTACTTCTCGTTGACAATCACCACCGGCGCCATGGCACAGGCCCCCACACAGGCCACCACCTCAATCGAGAACTCACCGTCCTCGCTGGTCTGGCCCGCCTTGATCTTGAGGGCGTTCTCGATCTGGTCCTGGATCAGCTTGGCGCCCCGAATGTGACAAGCGGTACCAACGCAAATTCGGACCACATTCTTGCCTTTCGGGTTCAGACTGAAGGCATTATAGAAAGTCGCTACCGAGAACACCTTGGAGAGCGACACGTTGAGCTGCTTGGCGGTTTCCACCAACGCCTCGCAAGGCAGGTAACGATATTCTTTCTGGATATCCTGAAGAACCATTATCAACGACTCCGGGCCCTGCGGGTGTCGGCCGAAAATCTCCGGGAGTCTGCTCAGGTCGTGATTCATACGCGCGCCCTCTCCCCGAGCGCCTTCTGCGCGAGCTTGTACCCCTGCTCCAGCACCGAGAAGTTAACTTCCAGTACTTCCTTCTTTTTCCCCAGTTTCTCCTGCAGGATTTTTTTGACCGTCTCGAAAGCCACGATACCGGTTGCACCGATGAAGGCGCCCAGGACCGCGATATTGGTCGCTTTGCCGTTGCCGGCGTCGATCGCCATCTGGCTGGCCGGGATATACACCTGCTGGAGGTCGCTGCGGTCGCTCGTGACATTGATGAGCGATGAGTTCACCACGATCAGGCCGCCCGTCCGGACTTTCGGCACGAACTTGTCGAAGGAGGGCCGATTGAAGACACAAGCCGCCTGGGGGGTGTTGATAATCGGCGAACCGATCCGTTTCTCGGAAATCACCACCGTGCAGTAGGCCGTTCCGCCGCGCATCTCGGGACCGTACGACGGCAGCCAGACCACATTTTTGCCCTCTTTGATGCCGGCATAGGCGAGCAGTTGCCCGGCCACCATAATCCCCTGGCCGCCGAATCCGGCCCATGTCACTTCGTATTGCTGCATCAGGCCACCCCCGTCCCGTCCGGTACCTTGAACCGCTTGATCGGGTAGTACGGTACCAGGTTTTCTTTCACCCACTCGGTGGCATTGGTGGGAGTCAGTCCCCAGTTGGTCGGGCAAGTCGAAAGTACTTCGACCAGCGAGAAGCAGCGCCCCTCGGCCTGATACTGGAACGCCCGCTTGATCGCTTTTTTGGCCTGGATGATATGCATGGGGGAGTGGACCGCCACCCGCTCCAGATAGGCGGGAGTCTGCAGAGTCGAGAGGAGTTCACACATGCGGATCGGCATACCGGTCTGCGCCACGTCGCGGCCGAACGGACAGGTCGTCGTCACCTGTCCCGGCATGGTGGTCGGAGCCATCTGACCGCCGGTCATACCATAAATGGCGTTGTTGACGAAGATCGTGGTGAACTTCTCGCCGCGATTGGCGGCGTGGACGATCTCCGCCATGCCAATCGACGCCAGATCGCCGTCCCCCTGATAGGTGAACACGATCATGTCCGGGCGGAGCCGCTTGAAGCCGGTGGCCAGCGCCGGGGCGCGCCCGTGCGGTGACTCCAGAAAGTCGGTGTTGAAATAGTTGTAACAGAGCACCGAGCAGCCGACCGGCGCTACGCCGACCGTCCGCTCCCGCAACCCCAGTTCATCCAGTGCTTCGGCCACGAGCCGATGAATCACGCCATGTGTGCAGCCCGGGCAATAATGGGTTACCACATCCTGCAGTGAATCGGGGCGCTCGAATGTCGTCGTCAATTTCTGCATGTCAACGCCCCTTCTTCCGCGCCGGCTTCCTGGCCGCGCCGCCCGGCATCAGCTTGAGAATCGCCTCTCGGACTTCTTCCGGCGAGGGGACGATCCCTCCCGTCCGTCCGAAGAACTTCACCGGCTTGGCGCCCGAGGCCGCTTTCTCGACATCCTCCAGCATTTGCCCCATGCTCATCTCAATGGTAAGGACCGTCGTGATATTGGCCTTGTCGATTTCCTTCTTGAGCTCCTTCTCCGGATACGGATAGAGGGAGATGGGGCGGAACAGCCCGACCGAAATCCCTTCGCTCTCCAGCTCATCGATGGCGGTCTGGCAGATGCGTGCCATCGTGCCGTACGAAACAACCAGGATATGATTCTTTGGCGACACTTTGTACAGCTCGTACCGTACTTCCTCGGCCTTCATCTGCTCGTATTTCTGAAAGATCACATGGTTATTGTGTTCAAGGGCGATCGGATCGAGGAAGAGGGATTTGACAATCAGCGGCTTGCGCCCTTTGGCTCCCGTGGCCGCCCAGGTTTTTTCGGGCAATGGCGGTTCTACGACCGTCTCAGGAAACTCAACCGGTTCCATCATCTGGCCGATCATCCCGTCGCCGATCAGCATCACCGGATTTCGGTATTTGTCAGCCAGGTAGAACGCCTGCATGGTCAGATCGACTGCTTCCTGAATGGTCGAGGGGGCCAGCACCAGCAGGCGATAATCGCCGTGACCGCCTCCCTTGGTGGCCTGGAAATAATCCGACTGCGCCGGCAGGATTCCCCCCAGTCCCGGACCGCCCCGCATGATGTTGATCAGCACCACCGGCAGCTGCGCGCCGGCCATGTACGAGATCGCTTCCTGCATCAGGCTGATGCCCGGACTCGATGAGGTGGAGAAGACCCGCTTGCCGGTCGCGGCGGCGCCGAACAGCATATTGCCGACCGCCACTTCACTCTCCGCCTGCAGGAACACCCCGCCGAATTCCGGCATCCGCTTGGAGAGATACTCGGCGACTTCGGTCTGGGGAGTAATGGGGTAACAGAAGTAGTTGTTCGCCCCGGCGCGCAAGGCGGCCTCGGCGATCGCTTCGTTCCCCTTCATCAGTATTTTTGCCATGGTATCCGTCCGTCGCCCGTCTAGTATTCGTACAGCACGTACATCTGCCCGTGATGGTGCACGGTGATCGCCGCATCCGGGCAACTGATCGCACACAGGCGACAGCCGATGCAGCGCGAGGGATCGTGCATCTGCGCATGGAAGTAACCGCGCAGCGTGATCTCCTTCGACATCGAAAGGATCTTCTGCGGGCACGCCTTCACACAGAGCTCACACCCCTTGCAGTGATTCTTGTCTATTACAACCCCTGGCATCGACGGGAAATCCTTAGTTTTGGGTCGGTCCAGGTAACCCCTTTCCGCTCCCAGGGTTTAATCAGCGCACGGTCGAGCAGCAGCACCGGCAGATCGAGCTCCCCTTCGGGGAACTGCTCCACCAGATCATTCATGATGCTCAGAAAACGGATCGGCAATCCGGTCCGCTCCGCTACCGTCCGGGTCAGCCTCAAGCCGGCACGGATCGTCTCTACCGTGGTATTAGCCATCAAATGCGTATTAGCGATTATGCCGGTGAACCGAAGGTGCGACGAGGCCTCGATATCGGCCAGCATTTTCAGCGCGCCCGGAAGGTCGGCCGTAAACGGTCTCCGCTCGTTGAGCACGAGCAGCATGTCGTAGGTACCGGGGACGAAAGCATCGGCCAGGGAACTGAGAACTCGGGCACCCACATCATCGCCGCCGACATCCAGCACCAGCGTGCCGGTCCCTTTCTCCAGCGCCGCTCGTATCTCCGGGATGATAATGGGGAGTTCGGAGTGGCTCTGCTCTCCCGGAGGAGTCAGCGATTTGACACCAAATGTCTCTAGCTCGGCGGCGGCCTCACGGGATCGAAAGTAAGGATTGACTATATCCAGATCGGCGATCGAGACATCCTGCGAAGTGGCTTGAGCCAGCAGGCGGGCCAGATTAACGGAGACTTCGGATTTGCCGCTACCGTATCCACCGACTATAACGATAATCCGTTTGGAAAAGGCCGGGGTCGCAAATGTTATCTTCTTGTCAATCATTGACTCACTTAGCTCTGAGACTGCGGCCCCTGTTGTCACAGCACTGGTCATCTCGTCCTCGGGGAATTAGAACTATTGTAGTCCTAATTCTCTCCTTTATGAATATCGCCTGCCGGGTCGGCGAAGTCAAGCCTCTATTGTGAAAAAATTAACGATTTGAATCTGGTTGACAGCCTGATCTGAGATCATTATGCTCTTATAGGTTATTGAGTTATGGGGAAATAGGAGTGCTATTGTTGTATTTGCTTGACGGTTTGAGTATAGGTAAGAAAATGGTCTTTCGAAGCACCATAGCCCTGATTGCGGTCATCATGTTGATGGGGTCCGCCGTCTGGCTTGGCTGTGGCAAAGAGGGAGGGGCGAAATCGATTTACGAGGATCCCCGCTATGCCGGATGGAAGTCTGTCACCCAACAGAACATCAAGATCTACTATCCCCCCGACCATATCTTCGAGGACAAATTCCCCGAGATAGCCGAGCGCTACACGTTCGCCATCAGGAGAATCAGCACCACGTTGAGTTTTGATCCGCCTACCGACACCATCGTCGTTTTCTACTACACCGGTTTCGGGCAGGGGCGGGAATTCACCGGCGAACAGTATCCGTTCGTGAAGGACGGGATCATCCACTTCTGGCTGCCGAGTTTCCTCGGGCCCACACTGGTCGATCGGGTGCTGCCGTACTGGGAGAAACGGGATCCCGTTTATCCGTTCCTCCGTCACGGGCTTCGGGCATTGTTCGATTTCAGCGGCCAGAACTATCATAAGACGACGGCGGACTATGCTCGCGACAGCGTGCTGATTCCTTTGGCCCAACTGGCCGTCGACACCGCCCTCGATAGTGATACGGAACGGGTCCAGTCGGGCGAGGCGGCATCGTTCATAGCGTATATTCTGGCTTACTATGGTGCCGCGCGCCTCAAGACGATGTATGAGTCCGAGGTGCCGTTCGATCAGATGGTCGAGCAATTGTTCTATGTCTCGGTCGATTCCCTGCAGTACTCCTGGCTGGAATTCGCCCGACAAAACGTGCCGCCCGATACGACAACACAGCCGGCGCAGAACTGACAGAGAGGCAATCGTGACGGACGCCAATTGGAAGACCGCGATCAGTGACGTCGCTTCCGGCCAAATTCGGGTGCGCGGTTATGATATCACCGAGTTGATGGAGCAGGTCTCGTATGCGGAGGCTGTTTACCTCCTCCTAAAAGGAGAGCTGCCCGGCAAAGCCGAGGCCTCCCTGATGAACGCCATCCTGGTCTCTTCGGTTGACCATGGCCCCACATCGCCGTCGGTACTGGCCACACGGACGGTGATTTCCGGTGGCAATTCGCTCAATGCCGCCATGGCCGGCGGGGTGCTGGCCATCGGCGATATGCACGGCGGGGCGATCGAGCAGTCGGCGAAGATTCTTCAGGAGTGGGCGCTGAGAGAAGGCCCAATTGACGTGTTGGCCGGTCAGCTTGCCGATTGGCTGATCCAGTCCAACACCCGCATGCCCGGCCTCGGGCACACCCTGCACCAGACCGATCCCCGCTCCGGCAAGCTGTTTGAGATCGCTGCCCTCCACGGCTACTCGGGTCGCCATATTGAGCTCTGCCAGGCGCTGGAAGGGTCGCTCGCCAGGAAAGTGGGAAAGCACCTCCCGGTGAACATCAACGGCGCCACGGCTGCCGTCATCTCCGATATGGGGTTTGACTGGCGTATCGGCAAAGGGTTCTTCATTATCTCGCGGACAGCCGGGTTGCTGGCCCACGCATATGAAGAGATGACGCGGGAGAAGCCGCTGCGTAAATTAGGCCCGATGCCATTCACCTACGACGGTCCGATCGAGCGGAAGATCGATTGATCCGTCGGGCCGACCTGCGTCTTCTCATGACGCCTGGTCGGCCAAGGGACTTCTGACCATGACGAGAACGCGCCTCATTGTACTCCTTCTTCTCCTGCTGGCAGCCGCGACGACTCTCCGTCTTTACGACTTTCGAGCCGATCCGCCGGCGCTGTTCGCCGATGGCAGTCAGGACCTGGCGACGGACGGCGCTTACCTGACTCTCCACGCCCGCAACGCCGTGCTTTTCGGAGCCTCGGACTTCTTCGGTTACCAGCACTGGACGCCGTTCAGGATTTCTCTGGTGTCGGGCCTGAGTTGGGTGTTGTTTCAGTCTTTCGGAGTCTCTCGCTCGATTGCCAATCTCACCGGCGTGCTGCTTAACCTGGCTGCACTGGTGCTGTTCGTGCTTGCTCTGGGCCGAGCCGGTCGACCTCGCTTTCAACTCCTTGGCGCTTTCTTCCTCGGCTCCAGTTTCCTCCTGTCCGTCTATGGACGGCAGCCGTTCACCGAAAACGGTCTCTTGTTCCTGGCCGCTGCAGCATTCTTTGTCTACATGCGCTGGTTCGATACCGTCTGGGGGAAAGCGGCTGTCGGCGCGCTTCTCGTCCTGTGCGGGCTGCTCGGCAAAGCGTTCGGCCTGCTGTTGCTGGCCGGTCCTGCCTGGTACGTGCTGGCCAACGAGCGCAGGGACAAGATCAGAAGCCTGTTTTGGCTCCTGGGGTCGGCCACGGTCACCGGTACTCTGTTCCTGCTGATCTTCTACCGTGACCAGGGATTCTTGTCGTTCCTCTGGGAGCATGGTGCGGGCGAGCACGGTGCACCACATGGCTTGAGTTCCCCTCTGGGCTTCCTGGAGAATCTGGTTTCGTTCCCCCGCCGCGATCTGCATGCCATGACCCCCGTCATAAGCCTTCTGGCGTGCGCCGGCATGGTCTGGCATCTGCTCGCCCCTCCAAAGGCACCGCGTCTGAGCAGGCAGTCGATATTCATGCTGGGCTGGCTCGCCGCGATGATCCTATGCCTGTCCCCATTCAATTACCGTCCCTTGCGCTATTTGTTCGTGCTGGCGGTCCCGATGAGCGTGCTGGCGGCTGAGTTTCTGGATGCACTCCCGGAGCGTCGTCTCGGCGGCCTGCGGAGGATTGCCTGGTGGCGTCTGATTGCGGTAGCATTCATCCTCTGGTACGCCGTAAATGCGGTGCTGGTGCTCTTCCTCGTCGAGACTGGCGACGCCGCCGAATACTACCGAATCGTCTGGTATGCGTTGCCGATTGCGCTCGTCTTGTCCGTCATCCTTGTCCTTTGGCTGCTGAAGCAGCAGGTCACGTTCACGTCACGCGCGGCGGGCATTGTCTTGCTGCTTGCCCTCAGCCTATCGTTGACTCTCGAGATGCGGCAAGTTTATCGCTGGCTGGCGACTCGCACCTACGGACTGGATGAGACGAGCGTCGCGACCAGAGAGATTCTCAGTGAAGAGGCTGTGCTCAGCGGGCAATATGGCCCAACGCTGGCCTTGGACAGCCGCCTCAGGGCATTTCCGTATTTCCTGAGGGCCGACCCGGTCGAACTTCGCACCACGCTGAACCAGTATCCCATCACCCATCTGGCCGTATCGGCTTCCGATTGGGAGCAGATCGCGCGCCTGGCCCCCGATCTTGCCCGAGCCCCGTTGATCGAGAATTTCTGGCTTCGCGACAATCTCATGTCGCTGGTCCGGGTGTCCGGCCTATCCGCAGCCGAGTATCGTCTCTCCGACTTTGAGCGCGGGATCGAACATCTTTATGCGCGACGCCCGGACTCCGCGCTGTTCTATTTCGATCGCGTGTTGGCCAGGTTTCCTCACAATAAGGCGGCGCTGCTCGAGCGCTATTACCTGGTTGCGACCGGAAATCTGCGTGCCTGCCAGCCGACTGTCGACACGCTCGCGCGCTACTACGAAAGCGATTTCACCATCGCTTTGCTGGCCTCGGTCTATTACAAGTGGCTGGCCGGACAGACCGGACAATCACTGTACCAGGCAGCGTCCGAGAAGTATTTCTCGCTGGCTATTCGCTACAACCGCTCGAATGAGGCGAATCTCCGCCGCATCTACCAGCAGTTCGGACCCCAGCAACTGACCGCCCCGCCCCGACAATAATTCCCTCGGAAAGGACATTTCATGCCGATCCTGTCATCCCCGCGCGAACACACTGCTCCCTGTCGAGCGCTCTGTCTTGTCTCCGTATTGGCATGCGCTACCCTGCTCATCACCTGTGGGCCTAAACCGAAGGTGGTGACCGTTCCGCCGGTGGTCGATACGACTCCCAGGAGCACCGTAACGCCGTATGATCTGTCCGTTGACGTTTCAAGCGGCAAGCTGATCGCGGCCTGGAAGAAGCAGGGGACAGGGCTTATCGGCGGCTACAATATCTATCTCTCCGGCGTACCGCTCGACGGCAAATACCCGGACAGTGTGAAGCCGTTCAACACGACGCCCTACCCCGGTGACACCAGTGTGGAAGATAGTCTCGAGACCTTCGAGGCCGAGGGACTGCTCGATGGTGTAAGATATTTCGTATCCATACGGGTGCTCTATCCGGATGGTACCATGTCCGATCCCTCCAATGAAGTGGCGGTGATCTGCGGTTTCCGAGGCGAAATCGAACTGGCGGTGAGATTCTCGGAAGGAAGCGATGGTTTCCGCTTTGGGGCTGGGAAGTCCGTTCGAGCCGATGATCCTGCCAACGACATCTATCTGTACACCAAGGACAAGGTTGACTATCTGGCCTCGCCGAGTCGCCTCGGCGGTTTCCTGCGGGAAACGAAGTTCGTCCAACTCTCCGTAATGGGTCGCTACATCCAACTGCGAGAGAGTATCCAGAAACTCAGCGCCACCCCCACCGAAGACAAAGTCGCGGTGAAACCGGGCCACTGGATTCTGGTCCGGACCGCCGACTCCACCCACGCACTGGTGCAGGTGCTCGGCGTCAGAGGGAGCGGCAAGGACCGCATGCTCAAGCTGTTCGTCGCCCACTGTCCGGCCAAAGGGGAGATGATCTTCTGACGCCGATTAGTAGTGTGGAGAAGCAACTTTTATAGCGCTGCTATGTCGGTTTGACCTGACAACAAAGCGAGGTTGTGCAATGACAATTGGATTTATCGGACTCGGCTCCTTAGGCAAGGCGATGGCTCGGCGCCTGCTCGCGCAGGGCGTTGAGCTGCTGGTCTGGAATCGTACCCCCGAAAAAGCGACTGACTTGAACGTCGCCCAAGCCAGGACCCCCGCCGATGTTCTCCGGGGCGCTGACACCGTCTTCCTCTGCCTGTTCGGTAGCGATGCTGTCCGCGCCGTGCTGGAGGGGGAGAACGGCCTCCTGGCGGAGAATTGTCGCGGCAAGGTCATAGTCGATACGACTACCAACCACTTCCGCACGGTGATCAGTTTTCATGAAGAGGTCTCGCAGCGCGGCGGGCAGTACCTTGAGGCGCCGGTTCTGGGAAGCGTGGTCCCGGCCTCAAAGGGAGAGCTGGTGATGCTCGTAAGCGGCGCGTACGATCCTTTTGTGCGTTGTCGACCGCTTCTGGATCTTCTGTCGAACAACATCTTCTATCTGGAAACGCCCGGCCTCGCCACCAGGATGAAACTCGTCAACAACCTGATCCTCGGTTCCTTTATGGCCTCGATCGCCGAGGCCGTTGCGCTCACCCAATGCGCCGAAATCCCAAGGGAGGCAGCGCTCGATATTCTGAGTGCGGGAGCGGGAAACTCCGGCGTGATGAACGCCAAGCGCGCGAAGTTGCTCGATGATGACTACGCCGTTCAGTTCTCGGCCGGGCTGATCCACAAAGACCTCGGCTATCTGGAGGACTTTGCCAGGAGCGTGAATTTCCCACTCCGCCTGGAGCCGCAGGTCCGGGCCATGTACCAGCAGTGCCTCGATAGCGGCGCGCGCGACCTGGACTTCTCCGTGATTTTCAAGCTTCTGGCCACCCGTCAGCCATAAAAAAAACCACCCAATGGTCTGGTATCCTGGAGACCATTGGGTGCTTCGACCCTCTACCGCGTAGTTAAAGGGTATTATGTGTTCCCCCTCAAGGAACCCCGTGCTGCCAAAGATCACGTCGACCACGCTGTTGGGTTCAATGTTGCTGTCGCACAGGCTCAGGTTGCAGATCGACTCCATACGGTATTACAAATCCCGTGCCAGACTGCGCGAACATCGAACGCACATAAAACACCATGATTGGCAATGAGTTATCTCGGTGACGATGGCATGACAATTTGCCGCGAGTGGTGCCATCCACCACCGCGACCGGATTCCGCGTGGTAGAATTCACCCCGCGCGGGTCAGGGAGTAGGGGAGTGCTGAAACAGCTCTTGCGCGCCGGTTGCGACGAACTCCACCGCGATGGCCGCGAGGAGCAGTCCCATCAGGCGCGTGAAGTTGTTCAGCCCGGTGCGACCGAGCTTGGTGCTGAGCGGAATCGATAGTCGGAAACAGACCCATACCATCAGCGCGACCGCAATTACACAGAGTGCCAGAAAACCTCGGAAACTCCAGTCCGATTGCTCGTGCGCATAGATAATCACCGTACTGATCGCCGCGGGTCCGGCCAGCAGTGGTACCGCCAGCGGCACCACCGCCACGTTTTCCTTGTGTTCCGCCTCGCGCGCTTCTTCCGCGGACTGCCGACTGGTCGGCATCTTTGCGTTCATCATCGACAGCGCCACCAGAAACACGAGCAGTCCGCCGGCGACCCGGAACGAGGCAATCCGAATCCCGAAGAAGTCCAGCATCGGTTTCCCCCCGATGATCGCGCCGATCAGGATCAGCGCCGCGAACAGCACCGCGATGCGCGCCGTGTGCGATCGTTCCTTCTCGCTCTGATTCGCCGTCAGCGAGATGAAGATCGGAATGGCGCCGAGCGGATCGACGATGATAATGATCGCCGTCAGAATTTCCAGGTATTCGCGCCAGCCCATTGGATCGTTGCCGTCCTTTCGAACGCCAAAATAGCTCTGAACTTGGAATCTTCACAAGCCCTTTATCCGCCCCCCCGGCGGCCCCCTCCCAAGGGCGTCCGACCCCTTCCGAACGGCTGAGAGCCTGCCTTAGGGGAGAAAAAGTGACTCCCCCACAAAAATAACCTGGCGACCCCTCAGGGGGCCGCCAGGTCGGTAGAACTGTTGGGATTTGCCTAGGGCACCCCAACTATTAGCTAGTCGAGGTGGCGACTAAGCAGCAGTCACCTCACAAAGGTCATGTTTCAATTTCTGGACCACCTCCTTTCTTGTGTACCCCTTATAACGCTATGGACCCCTGCCGGTTCAACAAAAATGTGCCTCCGCCGGAAAAATTGTTTCCCGGGGGGATTTCCCCTTCGGGAGGAGTACCCGCCCGGGCGGGGGAGAGGCTCCCTCGCCGAGGTGCTAACTGGTTCAGGTTTGTCCATGATCGACCGATCTTCAGAGGGAAAAGGGCTGTTTCCCCTCTGGAGGACGCTGTTTGATGCCTTGACACCTATTGAGGGGCGGTCTATTATCATCCTATCACGCATGAGTTCGGGGTGTAGCGCAGCCCGGTAGCGCACCTGCTTTGGGAGCAGGGTGTCGGAGGTTCAAATCCTCTCACCCCGACCAGTTCGCTGGATTTTCCCGCTGCGCGCCGCTCGATCGGTAGCGAGGCGCGCACGTGTGGAATTGGGAGATAATTCAGAAAGGTGTCCGGGTTCATGTATCGTACTCTGTCTTTCACATCCGTTCTGGTGGCAGCGCTGCTCGTTGCCGGCTGCAGCAAGTCCCCCTCGTCACCAACCAAGCAGTACGCTATCGTCTGGACAAAACACGCCGCCAACCCTGTCCTCGTCAAATCCAACATCATCACCGAATTCTACGCCATCGGTCAGCCCACCTGTCTTTTCGAGCACGACACAATCAAAATGTGGTACGCCGCCGGCGGCCTTCCGCATGTCACCAGCAACTTCCTGTATGCCTGGTCGGACGACGGCGTCACCTGGACCAAGTACAACCTCGGCGCCCCGGTCCTGCCGCCGGGGGACAGCGGCGAGTGGGATATCAGCATCGATACGCCGGAGATCCTGCGCGACTCCGGCGGCTACAAACTGTATTACTTCGGTGACACCCTGGCGGGCGGTTCCAATCAGAAGCCGAGCGCCCGCGCCTCGCTGGGTGTCGCTACCTCGGCCGATGGCATCCACTGGACCAGGTACGAACAGAACCCGATCCTCACCCACGGCGGCCCGACCGAGTGGGACCGCCACTGGATCGAATCTCCCGCCGTCATCTGGGACAGCGCCGGGGGCCAGTACCTCATGTGGTACTCCGGCGTCGACACCCTTAGCTGGCGCATTGGCATCGGCCTGGCCACTTCGCCCGATGGCTTCACCTGGACCAAGCATGCCGGCAACCCGGTCCTGCAGCCGGGCCCCGCCGGATCGTATGACGACATGTGGGTGGCGGTCCCGGCCGTGATCCGGCGCGACGGCAGGTACGAGATGTGGTACTCCGGCCTCTCCTCCACGACGGGCTTCGCCACTCTCACGCTCAACTACGCCAGTTCCGATGACGGCATCCACTGGACGAAATTCTCCGGCAATCCGCTCTTCGATACGCACACCGCTCCGCACTCCATGGCGGTCGATTCCGCCGGCCCCTGGGCGCCCGACGTGATCTTTAATGGTGACTCGCTGCTCATGTGGTACGAGACGGCCGCCGGCTTCTCGCTGGCGACCTCCACCGGCCAGTTCATCGAGCGCTGAGGCTGGACCTTCCATTGTTGGCCAACGACCCCGCCTCGGGGTTTTGACACCGCTGGTCCCTTTTGTCATTCCCGTGAAAACGGGAATCCATCGGGAAGCAGCCGCTGGATCCCCGCTGTCGCGGGGTTGACACACCACAGGCTGTAGGGCCACCGGCACACGTGTTTCGACTTCGCTCAACACGACGGCGGAGGCGCGATATTGAATCCCACCTGCAAGCAGGTGGGCCACCCATCCTCCGTTTGTCATTCCCGCGCACGCGGGAATCCATCGGGAAGCAGCCGCTGGATCCCCGCTGTCGCGGGGTTGACACACCACAGGC
>AMWB02044344.1_pt2 | contig 20738 bp, 15 predicted proteins | sample 200311 | NCBI WGS metagenome assembly AMWB02 (sample SAMN02737377, study PRJNA173069) | bioreactor metagenome | biome: anode biofilm in microbial fuel cells | place: USA: California | collected 2010-12-16 | reverse complement strand
TCGTACCGACGTGGAATCCGAGGTAATCGTGGAACTTGTATGAATACGACACGTTCGCGCCGATGCCGGTTCTTAAATTTGATTTATACGTGGTGTAAGTTTCGCTTTCTCCGGGAATTGTCTGGTAAATTCTTCCGGTGATAACGTTGAAGTTATAATCGAGACCGAAATTAAGCGACGATCTGCTCTTCTTGTCGGTGTAGACTCCGAGTTCACAGCCAAGCGCGAGATAAGGCATGTTCATTCTCATATTGCTCACGCCCGGGACGCTCTGAACGGTTGCATATGTTCTGACATACGGGAATCCGTATGATACCGTACCACCGTTGTCATAGAGTTTAAACGCCCTGCTGTCGTCGTTTACGAAGTGTGTATAGCCGAATGTAGCATAAGTCCTTAGTTGTAAGCTCTTGCTTTGATAAACCGCGAACTTAAAATTCAGAGCGGAGCCGAATCCGATACCGGCACCGTAATCCTGGAAAGCCCAGATGCCCCTGAGCCCGTCGCCTGCGCTAAGGTCCATCACAGGAAGGTCAAATGAGCCTGAGGTCTCAATTGTAAGCAGAGGTTTATTCTTTGTTTGCGGGTTTATTGCCTGCGCGAATGCCGTACCGTAAATCAGTGTCACTCCAAATAATAAAATTAATAGTGTTTTCATAATTATTATGATTATTAATTTTTGAAGCCCGCCTGTCGACCGCGGCGGAATATTTATTAATTGAATGTCATTTTACCAACAGCATTTTTTTCGTTTCCGTTACGAACTCATTAGATTTACCTGTAAGGTCTCTCACGGTAATCCTGTAGAAATACACTCCCGACGAGAGATTTCCTCCGTCGAATCTTAGTTTGTATTTTCCCGAATTCTGATAACCGTCAAAGAGTTTCCTGACGAATCGTCCGTTGATATCGTAGATATCAAGCATTACATAACTGTTGGACTTAAGTTCGTATGTAATATTCGTCAGAGGATTAAACGGGTTGGGATAATTCTGATTCAAAAGAAACTTGTCAGGAACTTCAGACGTGTTGTTTCCAATCCCTATCACTGCGGAATTGAACTTTAAAATTTTCCCGTCTTCGCAGACCGCATACCCGTGCAGAGGGTCTGTAAAAATAACATGGTTAACGACGGCGGAATCAGGGGTCTCGACTTCGACCCAGGTATAACCCGAATCGACAGAATGCATGAACCTTTGGGAGAAGCCGAGCGGTGTCCAGGCGTCGTATTTTGTCCTATACGCCATCTCGGACGGAAAGCCGAAAAGCCCGAGATAAAAGTATTTCCAGGAGGCTCCTGCGTTTGTGGTATTGATAAGGCTCGGACCATACTCGAAATCGCCCGTCATTCCTATTACCCTCAAAGAGTCGAGGAAGTAAACGTTCCAAGTCGGTTCGGCAGCAACGAGTGCAGGAGTCCATCTGACACCGCGGTCTGTAGTTCTCCACACGACTCCCGCGAAGTCAATCTGTCCCCCGCTGGCATAACCATAGTTATTACTGTAGAACGTGAAATTATTCACGGGAAAATACATCACGAGCAGGGAGTCTATTTGAACATCAAGCCAGTTAGCGCCTCCGTCCGTCGTTCTCATAATATTCCTGAATGCACCGCCCATGAACCCGTACAGCGAATCTTGAAAATATACTGTGCGTATGTAAACGTTTTCAGTGGGGAAGTGTGTCGTATCCCAGTTGGTTCCTCCGTTTGTAGTCCTCAGCAGGAAAGTACCGAATGGAGGATTGGGATTGAATATGTTCCAGGACAAAGCCCAGCCGAGTCTTTTATTAATGAAAAATATGTCGTGTATCAAATAATTGATTTTGGTGTTTTGCCTTATCCAATTCTGTCCGCCGTTGGTGGTTTTCATAATCAGACCGGAATCCCCGCATATCCAGCCGTTATTGCTGTCAAGAAAACAAGCCCGCTTTATGTGAAGTTTGACGGGGCTGTTCATGCTCAGCCAGTATTGTTGTGAAAATGCCTGCGAACCAAGCAATAGCAACAAGAGAACCAATAATATTTTAAGAGTACTTTTCATTTTGCGAATGTTAAAGTATAAAATATGAATAAACAAAAAATTAATCAATCATAATGCGTTACGGCAGATTAAACCGTTTTCTCAGGAACCATTCAAGCAATAGCAAAAAAATAATTGAGAGAAGCAGGATAACCGAATCCCTGAAAAGTATTTTGCCCGTGTAAGAATTCGTCATCCGGTCTTTATTCAGGCTTTCGAATTTGTCTTTATCAAACTTTTTAAGGTCGGCGCCGCCGGTGCTTGCGGAGAGAGTTTTAAGAACATCATCCGATGGTTTCGTTACAATATACTCTTCTACAGGAATGCCGGAAATGAATCTGATTGCGTCGTTTGCCGCAGCCTGATTGTTTACGAAGAGAACCCCTTCGGCCGTAAAGTCCGATTCATAGGAAGGAGTGAATACAGACGAATAAACACCCTCGTCAATTTTCTGCATGTCCATTACATCGGATGAATCCTTTCCCGTGATTTTCAGTCTCACCGACGAAATTGAGGCGTCAGTGTTTCCGGTAAATGCTTTAATTTCAACAGGTTCCGAAACTGCGTAATAGTCTTTATCCGCCCGGAGTGTAAATTTGTTGAATTTATTCTCGTTCAGAACGAGGTTGAAAAGCACGGAAACGAGATTCTGAAGCATATTTCCCGTGTTCAGTCCCGCATTGAGCGACCATTTATAAAAACCATAGCCGAGATACGCTGCGGATTTTGTCTTACCGTCGTTATGAAAGAGTATCGCGGGCTCGTTGCCCGCAGTCGTGAAGCCCAGAGTTTCCGCTCCCGGCTTCGGATTGAAAGTACTCTTCGAATAAAAAGCAGCGGGCAGCAGATTGATTTTTCTTACAGATTCCGGTTGCTCGGGAAAATCATAGTCCGGTACCCGTACCGTGCTCAGGTAAGGCAAGTCTTTACTGCCGACCATGGAAAACGGAAGAAATTTTTCAAACTGTTTCAGGTCCTCATATCCCGTATTTGACGCGTTGAGGAAAATTACGGGAATGCTTTTTTTTTCTATTTCAGTGGAGAGTTGCGTAGTAATTTTATTGTCAGTGCTTGCAAGCGGGAATCCTGAAAGTATCACGGCATCATATGCGTTTAAAGGCGGAAGTACTCCTTCATAGAAAGAATCAAGTGATTTCTGGACAAAAAAATCAGTTTTAAAATTTTCGGTTTTTGAGAGCGCCTGCTTAAGTGCGGATAAATCTGCGCCGGGGCTTCCCGCGACCGCGAGTACATTGAACTTATTGTCTATGTACTTAATAAAGAAATCTCTGCTGTTATTGAATGTCGTGATCTCACCGCCGAGCGTGTCAATGCGCACGCTGTACTTTTTTTCTCCCGTCGAAGAAGATGATACTCTGAATTCCGCGGAATATTCAGTTGAAGAGTTATTAGTCAGAACCTCTTTTGTCTCTTTAAGAATGTTTTCTTCGTACAGTCTTACCCTGATGTTGTCTGTGTAGCCGTATGAACTAACCAGCACTTTAACAGTGGATATGCCTCCGACAAACGCATTCCTGTTAAAGAACACCTTGTTTAAAACGAGGTCGTTTTTCTGTGCCGTATCTCCGATGAGGAGATAATAAAAAGGCGCTCCGAATTTTTTCGCCGCCGGGATGAGAGAGCCGCTTTTTTCAAGTATGCCGTCCGATATGACGGTCACGGAGTTAACGGAATAATCTTTCGGCATTGAGTTAATTTCCTCGAGAGCGGCTGCAAGGTTGCTTGAGTATGTTCTGACCGGCGAGTCGCTGAAGTAGTTCTCATCTTTTATCTCTCCGATCAATCCGCTCGCGAAAGCGAAGATCTTGTAATTCGAAGAAAATTTTCTGACCCTGTCGGCTGCCTGGTGAAGTTCGCTGGATCTGTTTTCAATTGTCAGGCTCCTGCTGTTGTCAATAAGAATAATGTCTGCTCCTGATTTTTCCGATACGCCCGTAAAATTAATGAATGGATTGAGAAGCAGAACAATAATAAGAAAAAGCGATGCGGCTCTCAAAAGAGCCAGCAACGCTTTTTTAAATTTTGATAGTTCTGATTTCCTGTAGTACAGTATTGAAACAAGCGCGGATATCCCGAGTAAGAAGACAAGCAGTAAATAACCATACAATCCTGACTGAAAAATACTCATTCATCAGAATTTAACGTCGACGTAAACTGATTTTTTAAGTTCTTCTATCCATTCGTCGTATGCCTTATTTTCCTTGTACACCTGAGCGAACTTTCTGATTCTTTCGAAATCCCTGTCGAGTGATATCGGATGCGGCTCCGATTTGCTTTTCAGGAGAACCAGTTCATAGCCGTAATCCCTGTCTGTTCCCGATCTAACTGGCTTTGAGACGCCGCCAATTTCCAGATCTTTCAGAGCGTCGATATACGCGCTGTCGAGTTTATCAACAGGAATGAATCCGAGATAGCCGCCCTTGACCGCTGATTCGGGGTCCTGTGAATATTTCTTCGCGGCTTCCTCGAAAGTTAGTCTTCCGGATGAAATGCTGTCCCTTATTCCCAGAAGTTTATTTATAGTCTCAAGATCGGATGATTCGAGTTTCTTAAATGCCACGAGAATATGCTGTCCGTGGCATTGTTCGCCCTTCTTTTCAAGAAGTTTAATTATATGATATCCGTATTCGGTCTCGACTACGTTCGATACTTCTCCGACATTAAGCGTGAAAAGCGCTTCCTCGAACTCTCTGACGAAAACACCTTTCTTGGCGAAACCGAGATCTCCGCCGTTGAGTGCGGAGCCCTTATCGTCGGAATTCCTTTTTGCCAGTTCGGAGAAATCGACTCCCGATTTAATGCTGTCGAGAATTATGAGCGCTTTTTCCTTTGCCATAAGTTTCTCGCCCTGAGTGAGGTTTCTTGCCAGATATATATGCGCGAGTTCGAATTCTTCAGGGACTGATGGAATGCTGTCTCTAAACTCGGTGTAGAAATCCCTGACCTCTTTGTCCGACACTTTTACGGGATTGCCGAATTTTTTTCTCTTCAGTTTATTGGTTTTCATCGACTTCACCAGGTCGTCTTTAAGCATCAGCCGGATTTTAACGAGCGGCATTCCGTATATTTCCTGAATTCTTTCTTCCGAGCCGACCTGCTCGACGATAGACTTCAGCCTGTAGTCGAGTTCCTTATTCACTTCCTCGTCTTTCACCGTTACGCTGTCCTGTTCCGCTTTTGCGAGAATGATTTTATCGGTCAGCATTTGCTGGAAAATCTGCTGAATAATCTGCTGGGTGACGTTTGTCACCTGATTCTGTCTGGCGTACACCTGCAACTGATACTGAAGGTCGGATTCGAGAATTACGTCGTTGCCGACGACAGCGATAATTCTGTCTCCCTCCTGCTGTCCGAAGGAAAAAGTTCCTGCTGCCGTTATCAACAGCAGCAGGATAATAAATCTAAGTTTGGATATATTCAATTATTCTAATCTTTAAATGCTTTTACTAATTCTTCGGTATTTATTTTCACGGGATATTTCTGTTTCAACGTTTCGACGTAGGCTTTTTCGGTTTCCACGAATTTTTCCTGCCTTAGTATGTTCGTTATTTCCGATTTCGCTTCTTCGAGAGGCCTGTATTTGTCTTCCGTTCCGTCCTTGTAAGTATATTGTGAAAGATGCGAATCATAGTATTTCTGAATATCCTCGTCGCTGATTTTTATCTTGCTCGAAATCTGTTCGAGGTCGATTTTTTCACGCAGGAGTCCCGACACGTATTCCTTCATGAGGTCGAGATAATCCTCATCCTTATCAATTTTTTCCTTTAAAGCGATGGCCGTCAAAACAGGACTCTTCGCGACCTCGTCAATAATCATTTTGAATGTCTGCGGTGTCGCGGGGAACGTATACTGTTCCTTCGAATTCTGCAGATAAGTCATTACGTCATTGAGAGTTACCACACCGCCGTCATACGCTGCCAGTTTTGTATTTCTTTCGGAGGCGTTGAAAAGACTGTCAAACATTATGCTTCCGATATTCTTGGTTGAATCAACTCTCGTGTACAGAAGAGCCATTCCGTCCTTGTCAAGTTTGAGATTGACATCAATCAGGCACTTGGCGACATATTTATCGTACTCGGCTTTATAAATCGGACTTCTCTTGAAGTCATTCTTTAACTGGTCCTTTGATTTATCGAAATCTGCATAGGGCTTGATCTCTGTGACTTTAATTATATGCCAGCCGTACGGAGTCCTTACCGGTGGGGAGAATTCTCCCGCTTTTAACGTAAAAGCAGTACTGTCGAAAGGTTGTACCATCCTTCTCCTGTCGAAAAAGCCGAGGTCGCCGCCTTTGGGCGCGGAACCCGGGTCCTGCGAGAATTCGACCGCGAGTTTACTGAAATCTTCGCCTGCTTTTAGTTTCGCGTATATTTCCTGTATCTTATTGTACGAAGCAACCGAATCGATTACATTTCCGAGTGAGTCTTTCTGAGTCTGTATCAGTATGTGCGATTCTTTTATTCCTTCGTTTCTTTTCTTCTTGTCAGTTAGTTTCACGATGTGCAATCCGAACATTGTTCTGATGGGTTTCTTGGTGAAATCACCCACGCTGAGTTTGTAAACGCCCTCTTCAAATTCGGGTACCGTCATTCCGCCCGTGAAATAATACAGGTCTCCGCCGTTTGTCTTGGCTGACGGGTCTTCCGACATTTCACCCGCCACAAGTCCGAAATCTTCTCCGTTTTTAAGCCGCTCTATTACTTTGTTCGCTTTTTCGTATGCCTTTACGGAGTCTTCAGGTGTCGCTGTCTGCGGGAGGTTAATCAGTATGTGCGATGCCCTGACTTCGTATTTCTTCTTTTCATATAGTTCCTTAATCTGCGGATCGACGACTTTCTTGTCAATCAGGAATGCGGATATATAGTTCTTTTTATAATTTTCTATGTCATTCTTGATATCGGGAGAATCCAAATAACCTTTTTCCGTCGCGTCAAGAACTTTTAGTTTGAGTTTAATCATCAAGTCGAGAAAATCTTTTCTCTGCTCCATCGTAGTCTTTTTAGCCGAGTCGGTATTGTTTCCGATGGACCTCAGAAACTGGTTCTCGAATTCATACATGAGAATTTTCTCGGTTCCTATTTCAGCAACTACCGATTTATTTTTCTTGTTGCATCCGTACACGAGAAACATGGATGAAATAATTGTAATAACAAGTAAAAGGAATAATGTTTTCTGCCTTTTCATATTGCGGTTTAATTTTATAATAAACGATAATTTTACGTATTTTCGCAAAGAATAACAAGTCAATGTAAATACGTAAAATAGCGCCTTGACGGATATGCGGAATCCTGCAGAAGCGCGAATTGTCAAGTCGAAATCGGAAAATGAAAACCTGAATTACCGCCCGGCTTACCGCATATTTCCGGGAACAAATTTCTTTACATTTCTTATTGATGAAATATTGGATAATTTTAGGGAAAATATATTATGAAAATTTGTTTTGTTACCAGTGAATGTGCTCCTTTCGTAAAGACCGGGGGGCTTGCCGACGTTAGCGGCTCCCTGCCCGAAGCGTTATCTGATAACGGCGCGGATGTTAAGGTTTTTCTGCCCTTGTATGATATTATTGATGTGAAAAAGCACGATATTATCAGGTCTGATTTCCCGTTATCATCCGTAGAAATCGGAGGCCGCGCTTGCGAATACGGACTTTTTGTGCGCAAGGGAGGTAAAGGAACCCGATATTATTTCATCGATTGTCCGCACTATTTCGGAAGGGGCAGGGTATATACTTCGGATGAAGATGAGAACGAAAGATTTATTTTCTTCCAGCACGCGGTGTTAAAAGTCCTTCAGCACGTCAAATGGTCCCCGGACGTTTTTCATTGCAACGACTGGCAGTCGTCATACATACCGGCGATGCTGAAACTACAGTATTCCTGGGACTCGTTATTCGGAAGTTCAAAATCGTTATTGTCCATACACAATATCGGTTATCAGGGAGTGTTCGAACCGGAAACAGTTACAAAAGCGGGATTCGGTGAGAGTTGTTTCGTGCTTGGCGGACCGTTCGAGTATAACGGCAACGCGAACATGCTTAAGACAGGCATCTTTTACGCGGATGCGATTTCTACCGTGAGCCCCACTTACGCCCGCGAGATAACAACTCCCGAGTTCGGTTCCGGGCTTGAAGGAGTATTAAAATCACGGGAAGGCGCGATCAAAGGAATTCTTAACGGAATTGATACTGAAGAATGGAGTCCCTTGAAAGACAAGTATCTCGTGAAGAATTATTCTGCGGCGGATCCTGAAGGAAAAGCGGCGAACAGGGCTGATTTGTTGAAAACGGCGGGATTCAAAGGGACTTCTGACGTTCCCTTATACGGAATCGTTACGCGGTTGGCTTGGCAGAAGGGAATCGAACTTGTACTCGAATTCTTCGAAAAAAATAAAAACGAGGAGTTCAGATTAGTCGTGCTCGGTTCGGGAGAAGAAAAGTACGAAACGAAGTTGAAAGAGTTGTCATCAAAGAACAGTAATAAAATAAAAGTGTTTCTCGAATATAACAACGAACTCGCCCACAAAATAACGGCAGGCTCGGATTTCTTCCTGATGCCTTCGCGGTACGAGCCGTGCGGTCTTAACCAGATGTACAGCCTGAATTACGGAACTGTTCCGGTTGTCAGGAAAGTCGGGGGTCTTGCCGATACTGTAACTGACATATCGGATGAGTCCGGGGGCAACGGATTTGTTTTTACCGAATTTGTGCAGGATGATTTTACGGAAGCGATTTACCGTTCAATGAAATTATTCAAAAATAAGGAAATGATGAAAAAGGTCTTGCTCCGCGGAATGAATATGGATCTCAGTTGGAAAAAATCGTCTGCTGAATACATTGCCTTGTATGAATCGATGTGCACGGAAAGGAAATAATACTTCAATTTAAATAAATAGATTTACGGAAATATTCCGGAAAAAAAAGAAGGGCTGTTTGTACAGCCCTTCTTGTTCTAATCTTTTTAATGAAATCAGTTGAGTTCGAACTCCTGACCTCTTGACGGTATCTCGATGTTTTTGAATCCGTTTGAATTGAGAATCGTTTTAAGGTTATCCTGCTGGGGCGACTCGCCGTGCACCAGGAAGAGTTTTTTAATTCTCTCTTTGTCAAACTGTTTCAGGTAATCGAGCGTTTCACCGCTGTCCGCGTGCGCGGAGAAAGAGTTGAGGATTTTTACTTTGGCTTTTACCGTATGCTCCTCGCCGAAAATTTTCACCTTATAATTTTGCTTATCGGATGCCTTTATCAATTGCCTTCCGAGGGTATTTTCCGCCATGTACCCGATTATCATTATCGTATTCTTCGGGTTGCCGACGTTGTTAGCGAGGTGATGAAGAATCCTGCCCGCTTCGCACATGCCTGATGCGGAAATTATCATGCAAGGTTTCTTTGTAGAGTTTAGTTTCTTTGATTCGGTAACTTCCTTGATATATTTTACGTTATCGAGACCGAACACATCGATGCCCGAGGCTATAAGTTCAAATGTTTCCTCGTCGAAACACTCGGGATGAAGTTTGAAAATTGCCGTTGCGTTTACCGAGAGAGGGCTGTCGACATAAACCTGAAATTTCGGAAGTTTACCCGACGCGTTCATCTTGGTGATTTCATAGATCAGTTCCTGCGTCCTGCCGACGCTGAAAGAAGGAACGATTATTTTACCGTTCCGTTTCAGTGCTTCGTCGATTGTCTCGAGAAGGCTCTGTTCTATAGAAGACGCGGGTTCGTGGTAAAGACCTCCGTATGTCGATTCGCAAAGCAGATAATCGACGTTGCCCATGAAACGGGGATCCTTGAGTATCGGCAGTTCCTTCCTGCCAAGGTCGCCCGTAAATCCTATTCTGACGGGGTTTCCACCGTTTCGCAATTCGAGAACAATTTGAGCGGAGCCGAGAATATGGCCTGCGTCATAGAACATTGCCGTTATATCGCTGCCGATCCCGTTTATGCCGAATGGCTTTTCGTATGAGACTGTTCTGAACTGTGTAAGAACGTTTTTCGCGTCTTCCACTGTGTAAAGCGGTTTAAAAAGCGGCTGATTTTTTTTAGCCCTTCTCTTATTAACGAATTCAATGTCTTTTTCCTGCACGTACGCGCTGTCGAGCAGCATAAGCGAGCAAAGATCGCGTGTAGCCGGTGTTGAGTAAATGAATCCTCTGAATCCTTTTGCGGCGAGCATCGGAAGATTGCCCGCGTGGTCTATGTGAGCGTGAGAAAGAATAACGCAGTGTATTTCAGATGGATCGAACATGAAATTCTTGTTCATATCATACGATTCTTCCCGCTTGCCCTGATGAAGACCGCAATCGAGAAGTATTTTCTTTCCGTTTATTTCAAGGAGGTGCTGTGAACCTGTTACGGTTTTCGCAGCGCCGCAGAATTTAATTTTCATAATTTTATCTCCGTAATTATTTCCTTATTCAATTTATGTCTTGTGACAAATGGATTATCTTTTATAAAAAACCTGTACGGGAAATGACTGCCTTTTTCGATGCCTATTCTCCTGCTGACGGCAATCGTGAAATCTTCTTTGGCTGAGTCCCGCGAGATGAAAATTTCTCTTGACTGCAAATCGGCTCCGTTCAATTTTCCGCCTATGCCAAATGCGAGGCAGAGTAACGCCGGTCCGTTCGTTATTGCGTGTTCATTCTTGATCCTGCCTCTAAGCAGTTTCATCGTCTCCGCGCCCTTCACCGGTTCCAATGCCCTGATTAGCACAGCCGCTCCGATTCCTTCTTTCTCGGTAACAACGTTAAAGCAGAAGTAATTACCGTATATGAAATACACATAAGCGATGCCGCCTTCCCTGAACAGAGTTGCATTTCTGGGTGTGACTCTGCCGTAAGCGTGACAGGCTGGGTCGGTGTCGCCGAGATAGGCTTCGGTTTCTACTATTTTTCCGCAGAGATAAGAACCGTTATATTTTCTGACAAGGAATTTGCCCAGCAGTAACTTTGAAACGGTTAAAGTATCTTTAAGATAAAATGCCTTTCTGAGTCTGTATTTGTAAGGATTATCAAACATATATACAGATAAATATTGATTTTTGGAACGATAATAAATAGTCAAAACAAAAAATACTTGAGTATTCAAAATTAAATTTAAATGTAATTTATATTTTATTATTTTCAATAAATACAAACTTTTTATATTAGCATATGAAAAACTATTTTTCCAGATTACATTTCCCGGCAGCGATATTAATTATAATATCTTTTGCATTTTCAATATTAGGTTTCAGCGGAAAGGGAAATTACATTATTTCCGGGAACGTTATAAAACGTTCATACGGAGAAATGTACCAGGTGGGTACAATTAATATCAAGTTCAAGAATCAGGTCAGCGGGTTCACGAAATTGTCGACCGGTGTTCGGAATGTTGATAAAATGATGAATGATTACGGGGTCACATCTGTATGGCAGATGCATCCTTTGAAAGCCGACATGAAGAAAAGAATGATTGGTGACGAAGAACTGGCGAAAATTTTCGAAATAAAGTATTCCTCATCGGCAGATCCTCGCGATGCTGCTCTCCGGCTGCTGAATGCTAACAAAGACCTGCTCGATTGGGCGGAGCCGAGTTTTGTATATGAGGCCGACTATATACCGAGCGATCCAAATATTTCGGGACAATGGCACATCTCGAAGATTAATTCGTTTCAGGCGTGGGATATTCTCAAGGGTGACACGAACATTGTAATTGGTATAGTTGACAGCGGTACGGATCTTGACCATCCTGACCTGCAGGCGAATATAAGAGTGAGGTGGAACGAACCTATTAACGGAATAGACGATGACAATAACGGTTACATTGACGACTGGAAAGGATGGGATTTCTATGGCAACGATAACAGCGTTCAGATACAACCGAGCGGAAACACTCACGGCTCGCACGTTTCAGGATGCGCGTCTCAGGTAACTGACAACGCTGTGCACGGAGCGGGAATAGGATTCAAGACGAAAATAATGGTTACGAAGCATACCGACGATTCAAATCCAGAATCATCGTTGTACTATACTGACCTTGGATTAACCTACTGCTACCAGAACGGCGCGAAAGTAATCAACTGCAGTTACGGAAGTTCATCTTATAGTTCGTACACGCAGCAGGTAGTGAACAATGCATGGGCAAACGGTGTAATCATCTGCGGCTCGGCGGGCAACGGTGACGCCAACGGAGTAGGACAAAACTGGGCAAGGTATCCGGCTTCATACGATAACGTCGTTTCTTCGGCGGCTACAACCTCAACCGACCTGAAAACAACATTCTCGAACTTCCATTCGACGGTTGATGTAAGTTCACCGGGACAGAGCATACTCAGCACTTATTACGACAATACATATAATAGCCTTGACGGCACGTCAATGTCGTCGCCGATTACAGCGGGCACTGTCGCATTGCTCTGGGCAAAGTATCCTTCGTGGACTCCGCAGCAGATAGTCGACAAGTTGAAACTCGGTGTTGATAGCATTTACAACCTTAATCCTACATACGTCGGCCTGCTCGGTACGGGTAGAATTAACGCGTTCAAATGCTTGTCGGATTATCCTATTGTTAGAATAACGAGTTCGGCGCACAACGATTCGATATACGGAAACAACGATAAAGTTTATGATGTGAACGAAGTGATCCCGATCGCGTTCAATTTCAAGAATACTTTCGTAGCGGGAACGAATGCATCAATCAGAATGACTACGGCAAGTCCATACGTTCAGATCGTGCAGGATTCAGTATATATAGGCAGTATTCCCGCATACGGGACATTTGCGACAACATTCGCAAACACATTTAAGGTTAAAGCGTTATCAAATTGCCCGTTCGACGCCGACGTAGTACTGAAAGTGTCGAGTTCAATGTCGTGCTATACCGACGATAACGCCAATACGGTTACAATCAGGTTTAGAAACGGATACGCGGTGCATACAGTAAACAACATGAAACTTTGCCTTACAAAGGACGGCAATGTAGGAAAGAAAGCGCAGGCATACGGGACAGGATTAATGATAGGCGCTGGTACGAACAATAACATATACGAAGGCGGTCTGATGATTGGAATGAGCAACACTAAGGTTTCGGACTGCATAAGAAGAGGCACAACGCCTGCGAACGTTTCCGATACTGACTTTGTAGGAATGACGGGATATACGCTCACGACACCCGGTACATCGTCCGCGCAGGACGGGGCCGGAAAGTTCAACGATAACGGCGCGGGCACAAACAAGCTGGGAGTCGAAGTCCAGTCTAATTCTTACGCGTTTACTTCGGCAGGAGACCAGGATTACATACTGCTGAAATATGCAATAAAGAATACGAATACGACAGCGCTTTCAAACGTCTATGCCGGAATTTACCTGTGGCTTTCACCGGACGGAATTTTCAGTTCAGGAAATATTTCGAGATTGAATTCGACGAACAAACTCGCATACGCGTATAACACCGGCGTTTCGAATCTGTATATCGGACTCGGTGTAATGACGAATCAGAATATTAACTTCAAAGTCATACCGGCTACAGACGTGATGAACGGTTTCACGACTCAGGAAAAATGGGACGCGATGAGTAACGGAGTCGTTAACGACTCGATCGGACCGGGATCGAATTGTCTGATTCTTTCTGTCGGACCTCTCAATTTAGCGGCAAGCCAGGTTGAGACGGTGGGATTCGCGGTCTTGAAGGGAACGAGTCTTGCGGACCTTATCGCGAAGAACAACGGCGCGAAAGTAAAATATCAGTCGGTTGGTATCAGGCAGATTTCAACTGAGATACCAAGAGTCTTTAGTCTTGGACAGAACTATCCTAATCCGTTCAATCCCGTTACTAACATTGAATTCGGTCTGCCGAAAGATGAAAACGTCAGCCTGAAAGTTTATGACATGCTTGGCAGGGAAGTCAGGACAGTAGTGAACGAATTCAGGAAAGCCGGAATGTATCAGGTAGGTTTTGACGCTTCATCGTTAAGTTCGGGCGTTTATTTCTACAGGATTCAGGCGGGAACATTCAGCGAAATCAAGAGAATGGTCGTGCTGAAATAACGTTGAAAATATAACGGGTATATATTCATTATATACTTGATTAAATATAAAAATAGATATATCTTTAAATGATAATATGGTGTAGAAAAAAGAGTGGGTTGATGACCCACTTTTTTTTTGCTTATGGAAAAAAAGATTGAAAATATCGCTGAAAATGCATTAAACGGCAGGAATATCCGTTTGATTGACGTTGAAATCAGGGGCGAAAGGAAGAACAAAGTCGTGGAAATTTTCATTGATTCTCCCGGAGAACTTGATATCGACGAACTTACGGAAGTTTCCCGTGATATAAATACGCTGATTGACGAGAGCGAATTCAAGAATGAAATATTAAAAGTGGTAGTCTCGTCGCCCGGGGTAGAGAGGCCGTTCAGGTTTGCCTGGCAGGCGGCAAAGCACGTCAACAGGCTGTTCGAATTCGGAAACAGGGAAGAAATCAGAACGGGCAAACTTGTAAGAACGTCCGGCGATATCCTGGTTTTCGAGGTTAAGGCAGGCAAGAAAGAGATTAGAGAGGAAGAAGTAAAGTTTTCGGAGTTAGAAATTTTAAAAGTTAAATTACCTTTTTAATTTAAAAATTGGATTTATGAAATCTGAGATTGTAGAAGCATTTGTACAGATGGCGAAAATGAAGAGTATCGACAGAGATATTCTTGAAAGCGTCATTAAGGATTCATTCAGGAAGATGATGGAGAAGAAACACGGACCCACGGCTAATTTCGACGTAATAGTAAACATGGAAAAGGGTAACATTGAGATATTCCTGTACAAGACAGTCGTTGAAGAAGTCAACGATCCGGCAACTGAGATAGACGTTGAATCGGCAAAAGACAAGTCTGGAGAGGACTTTGAAATTGGTGACGATTTTGTCGAAGAAATACCGATTGACGAATTCGGACGGAGGTCAGTGCTGAATCTTAAACAAAACCTTAATCAGAAACTAAGGGAAATTGACAAGGAAGTCACGTTTAATTTTTATAAAGAACAGGTCGGAGAAATTCTTGTAGGCGAAGTATATCAGATAAAGCCGAATTCAATTCTGCTCATACACAACAGTAACGAACTTTTCTTTCCGAAAGAAGAACAGATCGCGAAGGAGAGGTATAAAAAAGGCGATAACATCAGGGTAATAATTAAAAGGCTCGACAAAAAATCATCGGGTCCTCCGCTGGTTGTTGTTTCCAGAGCGGATGAAAGATTTTTATATAAATTGTTTGAACTGGAAATCCCCGAAATATACGACGGGATTTTAGAGATAAAAGCAATCGCGAGAGACCCGGGCGAGAGGGCTAAGATAGCGGTCATTTCAAACGACGACAAGATTGACGCCGTCGGAGCCTGTGTCGGAATGAAGGGAATGAGGATTCATTCTATTGTCCGCGAACTCAGCAATGAAAACATCGACGTTATAAATTATACTGAAGACAGCGCGCTTTACATAGCGAGGGCGCTGTCCCCGGCGAAACTGCAGGATATTTACATCGACAACGAGAACAAAATTGCGAAGATATACGCTGACGAGGATCAGGTGAGCCTGATTATCGGCAAGAACGGACAGAACATCAAACTCGCGTCGAAACTTACAGGGTATCAGATTGACGTGATACGCGAAAACGGCGAAGAAACAAAAACGGAAGAGGAAGAAAAACCGGAAGAAAAAGTCACGGAAAATACGAAGGAAGAAAATTCTAATAATTAATCGAGTCTTAAAAACCATATGTCAGAGAGTACGCTTCAAAAAATGAAACTTGTAAAACTTGTTAAGGAGATTAACAGGTCGAAAGAGGATATTATAACATATCTGAAAACGCTGGGTATAGACAAGGTTACAATCAATACGACGCTGGAAGCGGAAATTGTATCGAAGGTATATAATCATTTCAAGAGAGACCTTGAAGAGCAGGAAAAGCACGTAAAGAAAATCGTGGATTTTGTAAAACAGAACAAAGTCGAGATTTCCGAAGCGACTGAAGTGCTTCAGAAGGAAGAAGAAGCGAAGAAAAAGCGCGATGAAGAGAAACTCCTGAAGAAAAATCTTGAGGAACAGAAGAAGCGGGAAGAAGAGGAGCGCAGGAAACAGGAACTTATTGCCTTCATGGAGCACGAAGAGAAAGTGAAAGCGGAAGAGGAAGAAACGAAAAGAAGAAAAGCCGAACTCGAAAAATTATTTGAGACTCAAAAGAAGGCGAAAGAATCTAAAAAAACGGAGAAGAAAGAAAAACCTCCGGTAAAGTTTGACCATAAGCAGGAATCGGTTAAGACTGCTGCGGATGAAAAGAAACCTAAAGCAGATGGTACTGCTAAGGATGATACTCAGAGCATACCCGTGCCTCATATAGTATCCGCGAAGGATTTCCCGGCGGGCAGCACTGACGCCAAGAAAACAACAACACCTAAAGTTGACGGCCAGCAGAAAAAACCGGAAGATAAAAAATTCAGGCAGGACAAACCGTTCAACAAGGATTTCAAGCACGGTAAACCCGAGTTCAAGCAGGGCGAAAAAGGCGAGAAACCGAAATTCGACAGGCAGAACAAAGGAAAGTTCGAGAAGGTAACTATTAAGGATACAGGAAAGCCCCCGAAGAAATTTTTCAAAGACAAGGATAAGGATAAAAAACCTCATACCGACAACAGGGGTAAACCTCCGGTGCAGACTCCCGCGCAGTCGAAAGATATCAAGAAGCCGTTAAAAGAAAAGGACAAGAAGCCGAAGACAGAATCCGAATATGAGCGCAAGAAAAAGAAAGTTACCAAAGGTCAGAAAGCAAGGGAATTCTCGCAGAAGGAAATTGACGAGGCGATAAGAGAGACATTCGCCAAGATAGAGGATGACAGCGGAGCTTCGGCAAGGAGCATTGCGAGAAAGAAGAAGAAAAAAGAAAGACTCGAACAGGAAAAGAAGAACCTTGAGATACAGGAAGCGAGAAAGAACATTCTCAGCGTTACCGAATTCGTGTCAACGATGGAGTTGTCAAATATAATGGGAGTGCCGGCTAACGAGATAATCAAGAAGTGCTTTGACCTCGGAATGATGGTGTCCATAAATCAGCGTCTTGAAAAGGATTTAATCCTTCTGCTTGCTGAATCTTTCGGTTACAAGATAGAGTTCCAGAGCGAATATGAAGAGGATTTGCTGAAGGACGAAGAGGACGCGCCTGAAACGCTGAAGGATAGGCCGCCTGTCGTTACAGTGATGGGTCACGTTGATCACGGAAAAACGTCTCTCCTCGATTACGTAAGGAAAGCGAACGTAGTCGCCGGTGAAGCGGGCGGGATAACCCAGCATATCGGAGCGTACAAGGTTAAATTGGACAAGGGCAAGCAGATTACTTTTCTCGACACGCCCGGTCACGAGGCATTCACTGCAATGCGCGCTAGAGGCGGTCAGGCTGCTGACATCGTTGTGCTCGTTGTGGCGGCGGACGACAGCGTAATGCCCCAGACAATCGAGGCTATAAATCACGCGCAGGCGGCAGGTGTTCCGATTGTAATCGCGATTAACAAGGTCGATAAGCCCGAATCTAACGTCGAAAGAATAAAATCGCAACTTGCGGAAAGAAACATTCTCGTAGAAGAATGGGGCGGAAAGTATCAGTCGGTGGAAATATCCGCGAAGAAGGGTATTAACATTGAGACGCTGCTTGAAAAAATACTGTTGGAGGCTGAACTTCTTGAACTGAATGCGAATCCTGACAGGGAAGCAAGAGGTGTCGTGCTGGAATCGAAACTCGATAAAGGAAGAGGTTCGGTTGCGACAATACTCGTTCAAAAAGGCACTCTGAAAATCGGAGACAGTTTTGTAGCGGGGGTTTATTCCGGAAAAGTCAGGGCGATGTTCGATGAAAGAGACAACAGAATTGAAACAGCGGGACCTTCTACACCTGTACAGGTAATCGGTTTCGAAGGACTTCCTCAGGCGGGCGATTCGGTTATAGTGCTGAAATCGGAAGCTGAGGTAAGGGCAATCGCTTTGAAGCGCCAGCAGTTAAAGCGCGAACAGGAATTAAGACAGGTGAAACATACTACGCTTGAAGATATTACCAACCAGATTAAACTCGGACAATCGGTTGAGTTGAACATAATTTTAAAGTCAGACGTCGACGGTTCGGCGGAAGCGCTTGCGGATTCGCTGCATAAACTTTCTAAACCGGGAACCGCGACAGTCAAGGTAATACACAAGGCAGTCGGCGCCATTACGGAATCCGACGTTCTTCTCGCCGAGGCGTCAAACGCGGTAATCATCGGATTCAACGTCAGGCCGAATCTCAACGCGAGAAAATTAGCCGAAAAGAGCAATGTCGAAATTAGAATTCACAACATTATTTATGCCGCTATCGATGAAGTAAAACAGGTGCTTGAAGGTCTGCTCGCGCCGGATGTGAACGAAGAAATCACGGCGACAATTGATGTCAGGCAGGTATTCAAGGTGCCGAAAATCGGGAACATCGCGGGATGCTACGTACAGGACGGAAAGATTGTGAGAAACCACAAGGTAAGACTCGTAAGGGACGGCCTTGAAATATTCAACGGAACTATTTCCTCGCTTAAGAGAATAAAAGACGACGTAAGGGAAGTCGAATCCGGATACGAATGCGGAATCGGTCTTGAAAATTTCAGCGACATCAAAGTTGGCGACGTCATAGAAGGATACAAATTAATCGAAACCAAACGTAAACTGGAGTCGGTTTAGTATGTCAATAAGAATGGAAAAAGTAGCCGAGGAAATCAAGCACAGGCTTAACTCGGTGATGACGAAGGATTTGTCGGATTTGAACGCGGGATTGATTACGATATCCAGAGTAATTATGTCTCCTGATTTGAAACTCGCAAAGGTTTACATCTCGTTTTTAGGCAACAAAGAACCTGCGGATAAACTTATCGAAAGGATAAATTACAGAAAACCTCACATTCGTTATATGCTCGGCAGACAGTTAACGATGAAATACACGCCTGACCTCATATTTTTCTTTGACGATACGATGGAATACGCCGACAGAATTAATAAACTGCTGAATGACGTAAAAAAGCACGACGAGGAGACGCACGAAAATAAGGAGAAATTAGAAAATACAGATTAGTTTTTTCGGGTTTGCAAGTTTTTATAAAAAGCGGAGTTGTATTCAACTCCGCTTTTTCATTTATTATTAGAAATAGAACCGGGCAGTCAGGACTGTATTCGTGTTCATTTTCGTATTCGTTTCCTGCTTTGGAACATCCCTTTCAAAACTGATTTCGGTACCAACTGTTTCTTTTATACCTACGCTAATATTTTTATCAAAGAAATAATCGATACCGAAAATAACTCCTGCATTTAGATAACTTCTTGCATCGGGGGCAGTGCCGGTTGTGTAGAAACCGCTTTCCTTTTTATTTTGATAAATCCCCTGAATTCCGAGGTATGGGCTGACTTTTGTATTCGTGAAATGGTACATGAACGCGAGACCGGCGCGAATATCCGTGCCCGTTACTTTCTCTGTTCCGACCGTTTCATCGCCGCCCGGGATATCAAAATCGGCGCCTGCGATAATCATACCGGCAATCTTATCAGTGAAATAGTACTTTCCGACGATGTTCGGAGAGGATGTAATACCGTCAATACCAAGACCGATTTTGCCCGTTCCGGGATAATTCTGCGAGAATCCCGAAGCGGTGAATAAGAACATTGCGATTAATACTAAAAATGATTTTTTCATGATTTTTTCCCTTTGTGTTTTATTTTTTATTTTTATGTTCGGTGTCCATCGACACCGGTTTTCATTTCGTTAACATTTCAGTTTGAACTGATTTATTTTCTACTGCCTTTTTTCGCGCGAATTTCTCTTTTACCGTATCGATTATGTAGCACAGTACCGGAGTCAGTATTACAGTAATTATCATTGAAGACAGAAGACCTCCTATTAGCACGAGCGCGAGCCCGTTTTTCCATTCGGCATCGGCTCCTTTCGCTATAGCCACCGGAATCATTCCGAATATCATGGCGATTGTCGTCATAAGAATCGGACGCATTCTGAGTTTCCCCGCTTCTATTAATGCTTTTCTGTAATGCATACCCTGCTCTTTCAGTTTAACGTAAAAGTCCACTATAAGAATCGCGTTTTTCGCAACCAGACCAAGCAGCATTAGAATTCCAAGCAGCGAGAATATGCTCATGCTCGACATGCTAAGGTTCAGAGCCAGTAATGAGCCTACAAGTGATGCGGGAATTGAGAATAAAATAGCGAGGGGATACAGGAAATTATCGAACAATATCACGAGAATAAAGTATATCATTATTATTGACAGAAGTATTGCAAAACCAAGCGAAGCAAAAGTCTCATCCTGTGTTTTATTCAATGTTCCCCACGTAAGGGTGACAGACGGATCAACGGGATTTTTCTTGAGTTCGTCAAGAATATCATTTACAATAAGCCCGTTGCTTCTGCCGAGATTGTTCGCTGTTATTGTAATCGAAGTCCTTCTGTTGTATCTTTCAAGCATGTTAGGTCCCGCGCTTCTCTCCACGTTCGCGAACTGGCTCAATTGCACACGTCCGCCGGTTTTATTTATAAACTGAATTCCCCTCAAGTCGTCGGGATTTTTTCTGTCAAATGCGTCAAAATTAATTCTAATGTCATAATCGACTCCTTTTTCCCTGAATTTCGAATCGTGGTTTCCCGACAATGCGTTCTG
>AMWB02131615.1_pt1 | contig 20753 bp, 24 predicted proteins | sample 200311 | NCBI WGS metagenome assembly AMWB02 (sample SAMN02737377, study PRJNA173069) | bioreactor metagenome | biome: anode biofilm in microbial fuel cells | place: USA: California | collected 2010-12-16 | reverse complement strand
GAAGCGGTTGATCCCTCCGTCGGTGCCGAGGGTGACACGCTTGAAATCAACGAACGGTTCGACGATCAAAGTCAGGCTCAAGAGCGGGCTGCGCGGGAGCTTCGGCGCCGGAATAAATACGAGTGCGAAGCGGAATTTTCCATGATGGGTAGGCCGGATCTTGTGGCCGGGATGCCGGTTCCTGTTTCCGGTTTTGGGCAGTGGTCCGGGATGCATTTCATTGAGGAATCAAATCACGCCTATTCGCAGGCCTCGGGATATATGACCAGCATCAGAACGCGGAAAGGGCGGGTGCTCAATGCTGCTTCGTAGTAACCCGGCAAAGATCGATGAGTTTGCACGTCGTCTGTTCCGCACGGGAGTTGTTGAATCTACCTATCCCGAAACAGGGAAGGTGCGCGTAACCTTCGAGGACCAAGGCCCCGATGGTGTCCGGTCGTGGGAATTTCAAGTATTGCAGCGAAAGACGCTTAAAGATAAAGACTACTGGATGCCTGACATTGGGGAGCATGTGGTATGTCTGCAACTCCCGTATGGGCCGTCAGAGGGCTTTATCGTGGGGTCATTCTACTCCACCGAGGACATTCCTCCGGTCAAGACGCAGAGCAAGCGGCACGTGTCCTTTGCCGATGGCTCATGGGTGGAGCACGACACAGCAACGCACTCCATGCGGGTTAAGAGCGTTGGAAACGTAATCTTGGAATCATCCGTCAAGGTTACGGTACGGGCTCCTGAAATCGAATTGCGCGACGGGACGCCATCCGAGGAGATACAGCAGTGATAGCCGGGCAATTGGGGGACATCGTTTTCGAGGTGCTTTTCTCCCCGGAGGAGCTTGAGCGGGAGTGCTCCTGGGCATATGCGGAGCACGAGATTGCTGGCGGGAAAAATCGCCTTGAGGCCACAGGAGAAGCCCTCCAGACAGTGAGAATGCGGATTCGTCTCCATGCCGTCATGGGTCGTTTTAGATGTGATCCTGCTGCGGATATGGATCAATTTCACAACATGGCCCGCGCCCAGGAATGGGGGGATCTTTTCATCGGTAATCGGTATCTCGGGAGGTACGCCATTGGTCGCATCACCGAGCGGCACAACCGCCTGGCCGGGGATGGATCACTTGCCGGAATTGAAACGACACTCGAACTTGTGGAATATAACTGATGGAATTTACGATTGATCCACTGGTGAAGCCAATAAGGATCGGCCTGACCGGAATTGAGGAGATTGTTCAGAACTGCGCCATCATCCTGGCAACGCCGAAAGGGAGCGTGCCGCTTGACCGCGATTTCGGCACGTCATGGGCTATACTCGATATGCCGACGCCAAAAGCCATGGCGCAGCTCCGCGTGGAAATCATCGGGGCATTGGAACGTTACGAGCCCCGCGTTCGAGTCAAGGAGGTGGCGTTTGACGGTGATGTCGGAGGTCGATTGATCCCAAAGGTAACGATCGATGTCACGGAAATATAAGGAAAGAGAAGGTCCGTTTTGCGGGGCCAAAAAGCACGACGGCAGTGCATGTCGCAATAACGCCGGGCACGGCACCAATCACGTTGGCACGGGTCGGTGTAAGTTCCACGGTGGGGCGTCCACCGGGCCGAAAGACCGAGAAGCGAGGAAGGGTAACAAATTTGCTTTGAAACACGGGCACTATGAAACGATCACCCTGGAGAACCTGGAGCCAGAAGAGAAGGAAAAGATCGCCCGCGAGGACATCACCTCCCGACCCATGCTCATGAACTCCATTAAGCTCGTCCTAGTTCGTGAGGCGCGAATGATGAAGCGCATCAACGACCTTGCCAATGCGACCGGTGGAATGGTCCTATCGTCCATGGAAATGAAAGAGGGGAAAGAAAACGGGGCGGTTTCTGAACTCAAAACGACTCGGTACGAATCCGTGATAGAAAAAATCCAGGGATGGGAATCGCAACTCACGCAGGTACAGAGGGAAAAGACGCGGCTGATTGAAAAACTCTATCAACTCGAAGTTTCTGAGACTGGCAATGACGGTACGCTCGCCGAGTTTGTGCGGCAGATGGATATGATCATGAAGAAAGATCTTGATGCTGAGTGAAAAGCAGATCGATACTCTTTCCGAGTCAACCGCATGGATAAACATTTGGCATGGGTCCGTTCGTTCCGGGAAAACTTGGGTGACAATCTATAGGTGGATTCATTACGTCATGACGGGGCCGCCAGGGGATCTTGTGATGGTGGGAAAAACTGAACGGACGTTAAAACGAAACATCATTCACCCCATGCAAGAAATCCAGGGAAACCGGATGGTCTACAATCGCGGCGAGGGGGAGATCAAAATTGGTAATCGTAGAATATATGTGGTGGGTGCAAACGACGAGCGGTCTGTGGGTAAAATCCAGGGTGGTACCTATGCCGGGGGATATGGAGATGAATTGACGCTCTGGCCGGAGTCCTTTTTTCAAATGCTCCTAAGCCGCTTTTCGGTTGCCGGGGCTCAATTTTTCGGGACCACGAACCCGGACGGGCCGAGCCATTGGTTGAAAAAAAACTACCTGGACCGGGAGAGGGATCTGTCTCTAAAATCTTTTCATTTCCGGCTGGAAGATAACCCTTACCTGCCGGATGATTACGTTGAAAACCTCAAAAAATCCTATTCCGGCCTCTGGTACAAGCGTTATATCGACGGGCTTTGGGTGCTCGCTGATGGCGTGATTTATGACATGATCCAGGATCATCATTTTGTTTCGATCATGCCGGCCACGTTTCAGCATTTCATCGTCGGAGTGGACTACGGCACCAACAATCCGTGCACGTTCGGGCTTTACGGGTGGAACGATCCCAATAAAATCTATTTGATGCGGGAGTATTGGTGGGACTCCTCGAAAGAGGGACGGCAAAAGACGGACTCTCAATACGCCGACGATATGGACTCATTTTTGGGGGATATCCGGCCTCATGCGATTTACGTTGACCCGTCAGCGGCATCATTCAAGGTCGAACTCCAACGGCGCAACAAGTGGAACGTGAAGGATGCCAATAACGATGTTTTGGACGGCATCCGATTTGTGGGTGCAATGTTCGCCAACAATAAGCTGTTCATTCACAAAAGCTGCATCCACATGAGAGAGAATTTAGAATCTTATGTGTGGGATTCCAAAGCGCAAGACAAGGGCGAGGATAAGCCATTGAAGGTCAATGATCATGGTCCGGACTCCTGCCGTTATGGAATTTTTACTCATTTCAATAAGATAGCACCAATGCCAACATCCCATTCACGCCCGACTCCATTAAAATCAGCCTCACTTACGGGGAGAAAATATGGTCGCTTCTAGCACGATGAAAAAGGTCCTGACTTCCGAGGTCGCCAGGCCATATCAGGGCTTCGAGCAGTTTTTGACGTTCCTCCCCAACCCCGATGAGGTGTTGCAGCGCGAAGATAAGAGCATCTATTCCACAATGATGAAGGACGCTCATATTTTCGGAGCGGTACAGCAACGGAAAAGTTACGTGCTCTCGAAAGACTGGAACATCACGCCGGCATCCAATGACGCGACAGACGGCAAGATTGCCGAGTATGTCCAGGAGACAGTTCAAAAAGAGCTCAATCTGTATCAGGACCTGGAAGACCTGCTCCGGGCATTCGAACACGGCTATTCCGTGAGCGAGGCGGTGTGGCGCGATGACATGGACGGGTTGACTTTTGACGGGCTTCTGCCGCGCATGTGGCATCGGTTCGCGTTCAAACCGGACGGAACACTCCTGCTTATCGACAACGGACCGCCGGTGGAATTGACGATGCCCTACAAATTCATCGTACACCGCAATGAGCCTGAGCCGGAGAACCCCTACGGTACGTCGGTGCTCTCCCGGTGCTATTGGCCCTGGAAATTCAAGCAGGCCGGGTGGGAATTCTGGCTGAGAGTCCTGGACAAATTCGGGGTGCCCTCCCTGGCCGCGCTCTTCGAGGGCGATATGAATGAGGTGGCTACGCTTGAACGGGCAGAGAGGATTTCTGACGAGCTTTTGAAGGTGGCGTCCGGGTCCGCTGGCGCTTTTGGTGGGGTGACAGAAATCAAGGCCATCGACGCACAGGGAAGCGGAGACGACTTCAAAATCTTCCTGTCCATGTGCGACTCTCAAATCTCGAAAGCCATCCTGACCGTAACCCTGACAACGGAAGTCAGTGAAAAAGGCAGCTACTCACTCGGTCAAATCCATGAGCAAGCATTGAAGCAGTTGACATTCAAGGACTGCAATGCCTTGGCTGCTACCGTTACGCGGACGCTGATGAAATGGATTGCCGAGCTTCGCTTTGGGATCGGCGTTGCCGGGCCTGAATTCACCTTTGACTTTTTTGAGGCAGCCCCGCTTGAGACGGTCATGCTTGCCGTTGATCGTGGTGTTCCGGTGTCGAAACGTGCCCTCTATTCCACGTACAATATCCCCGAGCCGGAAGGGGATGATGATGCTTTCATTTCCACGAAAGCGATGCAGCCCAAAGAGCCGCAGCCGGGTGGTGACGTTCAAATGAGTGATGATTTTTTTTTTCAGAAAAAGAGCCGACCGCCATTGAGGCTCAAGAGATAGCGAATGTGACCGAGGTTGAAAGCTACTGGCTTGACCTGCTTGAGCCGGTAGCCGAGGCCTGGTACGATTATCTTCTGTCCGTCCTCCCAAAGATCGATCAAGTCAAATCCCCTCCCGAAGTTCTGTCTCTGGCGCTCGAAGAAGCTATTTATCGGACCATCATGATTTCGTGGCTCATGGGACGCATGCATGTCCAGGAGTCAGCGCCTAAATCAATGAATTTCCGAGACGAGATCCCGGAAGAAATCGAACTGCCACACGAGGAGGCAATAGAATACCTCAAGAGCCGCACGTCGATGCCTCGGGACGCATTCTATGACCTGGAGGCCTCCGGACGATTCCGGGCGTTCACGGTTGCCAAAGTATCCGGCATGGACGCCATTGAAGAGACGAAAAAGAGACTACTTGCTTCGCTTGCTGAGGGACAGAGTATGGCGCAATTCATTCAGTCAGCGCGGGCGAGTGAAGTGATCCAGAAGGGCGGCTTCTCTAAATCAACGCCGTGGTATTGGGAGACAGTGTTTCGTACCAATAGCATAGCGGCATGGAATGGGGGACGGTTTCAGCAGTATCGAGAGGTAGCCGATTCGATCCAGGATCTTCAATACGTAGCCATTTTGGATAGGAGAACGTCCGACGTTTGCCGCAGTTACAACGGGATCACCCGCCCGGCAACGGATTCCATATGGCAACGGATCACTCCACCGAATCATTTCAATTGCAGGTCCACAGTGATCGCGATATGGAAAGGGACGATGGAGGCGAGGCGAACGACGCGGAGCGCTGATGAGGATGTTGCAAATCTGCCTATGCCGGATGATGGATTCGAGAGCAGCATTGTGGACGTGAAGGACTTTTTTAACGTGCCTTTAGGGGTGATGCAGAAAGCCATGGAGTACGGGCTTTTCGACGATATTTCAAAAAAGCGTGAGGATTTGGAATAAGGAAAGGGGCTCAGCGCCCCTTATTTCATCCTCCTAAAATTTCTTGAACCATGTTCTTGATTCGGTCCCGCTCATGATCCGTCAAATCCTTTCCCTCTCGTGGCCGGCCTCCTGTGATCCCCATCACGCCGGCCAGGTCAGCCTCATCTATCATCCAATCCCGGCCAAACTTTGTGGCCGGCAGGGCTCCACGGGCGATCATTTTCTTGACCGCCGAGCCCGTGCAGCCTAAACGGTCGGCGGCTTGTTTCGTGGTTAGGGGCATGGGGGTTACTCCTTGGTCGCTTCTTCTATGCTATCAAATTCGCCAATATATTCCGCCATTCCGTCTTCATCGTATCGGTAATAACTACGCCCGGAACGGCAAATCATATGGTCCGCCCAATACTCATCAACGGAATCGTTTTCGGCGAAAAAATTTTCTATCATGTCTGCCTCTATTCCACTCCTAGTAGCAGTGAGATCATCATAGTCCCCTCCTAGCATCTCTATTTCATCATCAATCCAATCGGTAAGAATAACCCTGCCAATGAGTTTCTCGTCCTCAAAAACCACCATTGGAAACTGACACCAACGATCTGACGTGACGATGGTTTGTGGTTTCATTATTTTCAGTTCTTCGCATTTCATGATCATTCTCCTTGTGGCCCCTTTCGGGGCCGGGGGTGAGTCGGATTATTTCAGGGCATCAACCAGGGTCCAGGAACGGTCGGCGCAGTCGCATGTTCCACGGGGGCCATTCTTGGTGTCGATAATTCTCACCTTGCCGCATTCCGGACACGGGTGCCTCAAAAGCTCTTGACTGATGATCCTGTTCCTCACCAGCTTGCTGACGGAGTGACACGTCGTGAAATGACCGGCTACGTCATCGTAAACCGAAAGCGTGTTGTCAGAATCGACCGTGAAGCTGTATGTTCCGCGTTTCTCAGTACTGAATGGTTTTGCTACCGCTAAGAATTGTTTCATTTCCATCCCCTTTTCCCGTTAGCGTTTCGTTTCTTTCCCTCACCCTGTTAAATACAATATATTCCCCCTAGAGGGAAAAGTCAATAGTTTTTTATTAAAATTATTTTCCTCCTGTTGCACGTCTCGCAAAAAATCACGCTATCCTGCAAACTGACCCCGATTAGAGGACGCCCATGTCACTGATTGACCTCCCGGATATTCAATTTTGCGAGATCGACACGCAAGCGGTTGAAACGTCGCTTGTGTCCACCTACGAGACGATCACCTCCAGGACGCTTTATCCTGGCAACCCGGAAAGACTGTTCTTGGAAGCGGTCGCCTATCTTATCGCTCAACAACGCTTTCTCATTGATTACGCTGCAAAAATGAACCTCGTCTCGCTCTCTGAGGGCGATTACCTGGACCATCTCGGGGCGCTCCTGGGGGTTTCGCGCCTGGGGTCGGGTGCGGCAACAACGACCGTGCGGTTTCACCTTTCCGCGCCCATGAGTTATGACGTTGCCGTGCCTGCCGGGACACGTGTGAGCCCTGACGGGGTGATCATGTTCGCCACGGACATGGCCGGGGTCATCCTTGCCGGGCAGTCATATATCGATATCTCCTGTACCTGTCTCTCTGCCGGGACGACCGGGAACGGATTTCTCCCAGGCTCAATCAATCTCCTTGTTGACAATGTGGCGCACATTGCCAGGGTCGAAAATACCACGCTTTCTCTGTTCGGGTCCGAGACGGAATCGGACACCCGCTTCCGTTCTCGTGTTCAGCTCGCCCCGGAAAAGCTCAGTACATGCGGGACCATTGATGGATACCGCTGGTGGGTAATGTCGTGCTCCGACGCCATCCTTGACGTGGGGGTCTGGTCGCCGTCGGAAGGGAGGGTGAACGTGTGCCCTCTCATGACGGATGGAAGCGAGCCGTCGGCTGATCTCCTCACAACAATTGCCGGGGTACTCAATGACGAACGGGTCCGACCTCTAACGGATGTCGTGACGGTCCAGGCCCCGGATCAGGTCGAATACGATATTGATCTGACCTACTACATTCTTCATTCCCATCAACGGCGTGTGCCCCTCATCCAGCAATCTATTGCATCCAAAATAACGGCTTACGAAACATGGCAACGATCGGTTCTCGGGCGGTCCATCCGGCCAACGTACCTGGTGGAATTGATCCAAAGCATTGACGGGGTGCAGCGGGTTGAAATCACCTCCCCCGATTATGTCTCCCTCGATACGTGGCAAGTGGCAAAGTTAGGAACAAAAACGATTAATTACGGCGGCTTAACATCAGAATAGAAAGGAAATTATAAATGGCAGCAACTCTCGTTTTTCGTCTTACTGGCGGGGCAGCTAATGCCGATCCCAACGCATCCCTTGGTGGGGTTGCGAGCGTAAACGCTCTTTCGGGGACGCCCCTGAACAACCTTTTTGACAATGTGAGCGCAGCCGAAGCGGCAGCCGGAGATATCGAATACCGGGCACTTTCGCTTCATAATTCCGGCGACGCCACTGCAACGCTGGTAAAAATCTGGATCGACACCGACACGACCAGCGCAAGCACGGAAATTGACATTGCTTTGGATGCTGGAGTTCAATCCATCGTTGATGAATCCACGGCGCCGTCCAGCCCGGCGTTGTCTTTCTCTCATCCTGCGGTGGGGTCGAAGCTTTCGATTAGTGACATTGCATCGGCAGGGGCACAGCGTATATGGATCAGGCGCACCGTAACAGCCGGGGCCGTGAACCTCAGCAACGACGCAGCGGTTCTCAAGGTTGAGTACGCCTAAGCATGACGCCTCCTACGATATGGCAGGATGAAAACGGGAACGTCTGGCAGGACGACGGCGGACAGTATTTTACTGACGATCCGCCGGGTTTTGTTCTGACGGCTTCCGTCTCCTGGCATGTCGTGGGGGAAGCTCAAACGCAGACCTCGTGGTCTACCCTGGCTGAAACGGGTACGAATACCGGGTGGTCCGTTCTCGTTGAGATATCCGTGCAGTCCGGTTGGTCCATCCTAACTGAATCTCAAACCGGAACATCCTACGGGATTCTAACGGAATCCGGCGTTTCCTCGGGTTGGTCTATCCTGGGTGAGTCCTCCCATTCTACCGGGTGGAGCATCCTAAAAGAGATCGGGTTCCTGACGGTCTATAAGCAGTTTAACGACATCGGGCCGTCAATGTCGTGGTCCGTTCTGACGGAATCAGAAACCGGGACAGCCTGGTCAAATCTCAACGATGTATCCGCTTCAATCGCCTGGCCGATCCTTACCGAGCAATCCATCGAATCCGGGTGGCAAATCCTCGCCTCCGGCCTGCTCGAATCGTCCATCGGATGGAGCGTCCTAGCCGAGCAATCCTCCGGGACGTCCTGGTCAAATCTCACGGAATCCAGCACGGGCACCTCGTGGGGAATCCTGGATGAGATCGAGAACGGGTCCGCCTGGTCGGTGCTCGCTGAATCGGCTATCACGTCAGCGTGGGGCGTACTGGTCGAGGATGAGCAGGGCGTATCCTGGGCGATAGCCGACGAGATAGACTCTTCTGCGTCGTGGTTTATCCTCACGGAATCACAAATCTCTGCCGGCTGGTCCATCCTCAAGGAAATATCCACATCAACCGCGTGGGATATTCTTCAAGACGGGCAGATGTCGGTTTCGCTGTCCTGGGGCATTCTCGCGGAGGATGACGCCGCTTGTGGATGGTCGATAGCCGCTGAGCAATCCACCTCTGTCGGATGGTCGATCCTGACGGAAGGGTCACGCTCCACCGGGTGGGGGATTCTCTCTGAATCGGTCATATCCTCCTCGTGGAAGATTTTGACCGAAGAGTCAGTACCCATCTCCTGGGACGTGGACGCCATTAACGAGGTATCGGCGGGCATCGGGTGGGTCATTCTCGATGAGGTGGACGCGCAAACCGGGTGGTCTGTGGTATCCGCTCAATCTTCGTCGGTGGCGTGGTCGATCCTGAATGAGCAGTCACCGAGTACAGGATGGTCCATCCTTGCCGGATTGGTGGCAACCTCCGGGTGGTCGGTTGTCCGCGAGTCCGCAGCATCTATCGGGTGGCGCATCAGTGCCGCGGAGCTCCAGGCTGAAACATCGTGGAGCGTATTCCGTCAAGGGTATCTCTCAACTGAGTGGCGAGTGCTCAAAGAACGGTCCATTACTCTCGCATGGCATGACTTGGCCGAGATCATGGGCGGCATGTCGTGGCGTGTGGCTGGCGCAAATCCATTACCGGAAGAGATCGAGATTGACTTTGCTTCCCTCCTGCCTCCATCCATTGCTTACGATCCAGGGATCATGGCCGCAGCCGGCGGGTCGAGTGCAGCGTTCACTGATACGCGCAACATCATCCCCGAGGCGGTTTTGTATGCCCGCATTGACGAGCTTTCATCCGACGCCCTCGACCATATCGCCTGGGGCTTCCACATCGACGGGTGGGAATTCGCGGAAACGATTGAGCGTAAACGTGCGTTCGTAAAGCTCTTTTTTGATTTTCACCGCTACAAGGGAACGGCTTACGGGCTTCGCCTCTATTGGCGGGCGCTCATCAATCGATTGGTGCTCAAGATCGACCCCCCCGGCAAATCATTCCTCGGTGTCTCTATGACACAGGAGGAGCGCGAACGGTTTGAGGGGGTGCATCCGGAGGTGAGAGTCTACCCGTTCCGGCATTCGGGCGTGAAGCACAGTTTCTTCTGTGGCGATTGTACGGGCGATCCGCGGGAAGGTTACGGCGTCTACCCGGCACGCACGGAAGCACTCCTGAGAATAGGGGATCGGGTGACGGTCTATGATCCTCGTTTGGACGTAGAAACGGAAATCAACCGTTTCGAGTACGATTCGGAATATGTGACACAAAAGGCCACGGACACCATAGAGATACGAAAGCCCGGAAACGAGTCCGCCGGCGGGATCTTCCTCGGGCGATACCTGGAGGGCGAGACGATGAACACGGGGGCGTCGGCGCGGCTCTTCTCACTCACGTTTGATCGGGAGTACGAAACAGAGCTTGAACGCCGGACCCCGCTTTCAATCCAGCCGTCCTTGACGCCATTCCGCACGACATACGAGACGGAAACAGAGGATGGGGTTGCGGTGGGCATTCATCTCGGCAACCGATATCCCGACGACTATCCGGAGACGGGAGGATCTTGTATCGGGCAGCACTTCCCTGTGGCGTCCAACGCAGCAGAGAGAATCTATAAAAAGCTCAAACTCTTTGATCCAGAGAGGGTGCCTGGAACGATGTCCACGGGGCGCATGACCTACATGGGAGCCTTCCGCATTGGGCAACAGCCTCCGCACACGGCACGGGTTGCGGTTGACATGCAAGGGAAACGGATTCCAGGGGCACAATTCCTATCGGGGTATTTGAGAGGGCGGCACCTTTGCACTTCAGACGCAGAAACAAGAATTGAGCAAATGCGGTATGTGGGGAAAATGGCGAAACGGGCATCGGATAAGGTTCTGATATCCATTCGGAATAGATATGAAATCACGACGAGTTCCGGTCTCCTGACGGGGACGAAAAAGTGTGGTCAAATCGAATTGGAGGTAATTTAGATGGAACGAAAAGTCCTTTTCAGGGACAGACAGGAATTCCAGGCGGCTGATGTCAACAATTTGCAGACCTTCGCGGACGAGATGTTCCAACATATCGTCACTGATGCGATTACCGGAGAGCGTCAGATTGTTGGTCTCCAAGTAACAGCCAAGAGTGCAACGGAAATTGAAATTGCTCTAGGGCGTCTGTGGGAAGGAACAACCGGGAAAATATACCGGATGGACGAGGCGCAGGTGGTATCGGTGTTTTCGTATCTCCCTATCACGGATAAAAAATACCTGGCCGTTTCGGTGTTTGGGCAGGAATCGGATACCGATATTCAGCCGCGTGACTTCCTGGTTGACCTTCAGACCGGGCAGACTGAACCCCAGGCTGTCGCCATGGAAACGCGCCGGAATGTGGTCACGCAGATCACGTCAGGGCTTGAGTCCACCGATCCTCAAAGGCCGGAGCCTCCGACAGGGTACACCACAATTGCTCACGTCCTGCTCAATTCAACGGGCATCGAGGCGATTGAACTAGCCGACAGTCGGCGCCTCCGCAATCTTTTCAATGTCAACTCCAGACTCACAGTGGTCGAGGATTGGAAATCCCTCATGGATCCGCGAATCGCCACGCTTGCGAGTGACGTTTCAAACATCGCCTCCAAAATTAACGGCATCGTCTACGCAGACATGATCCGGGAAGTCGCTGCCGATGTGGCGCTTTTAAAGGAAAAAGCCTCCATCCCTGACACATACTCCAGTTACGGCGCGGACTATTTCTTGACGACCACGGAATCCGACACGGAAAACGCGAGCTACTACGCCCGCGTTGACGAGGGGGTCCGGTTCCCATGGGGAGGGCAGACTGAGCAACAACTTGCGCTCTTCAACCCATACGAGACCGCCATTCGGAATGCCACTGGCTTTATTTTGCCGGATTACAATGAAGTGGTTCGGCTCACGACCACAGGGTATGCCGGGAACCTGTCCATCTCTCAATACCAGTACCAGACTCACGCCATGAAACAGGGCACCATCAGCACGATGAGACTCCGGTATGGACCCACGCGGCTTCCTGGCTCATCCTATAACTGGTGGTATACCGGCCATTACGATCCGCTTTCGTGGGTATTTTATGGTATTGCGCCATGGTATGATCCGTACTGGTACAACTATTATGGGTACAATTATTACAATTATCGCTACCCATATTATTGGTATGACTACGTTGACACGCCCTACTGGTATTTGACCACCGTTGACAACAACATCTCCGGCTCTCAGATTGCCCAGACCTTCCTGAATTCTCAAAACGGCTGGATGACCAAGATAGGGCTGTTCTTCCAGGGCATTGATACCAACGGGATCGTGTACGTCCATCTCTGCGAGACGGAAAATGGCCTGCCGGTAATTTCTAAAACTCTCGCTACAACGAGCCTGAATCCAGGCGACCTGAAATCGTATCCATTGGAAACCGTGTTCACTTTCACGCAGCCGGTATTTTTAGAGGCCGGCAAGCGATATGCACTCGTCATTACTACCGCTGGTGACCACAACGTCGTTGTTGTTTCGGGGACAGAGTACACACAAGGGACGCTGTTCTACTCCCTGGACGCAGCCTACTACCAGGGTGATTTCACCAAAGATTTGATGATGAAATTCTACTACGCGCAATTTAAGAACCCGCGCACAGTGGTTGAATTGACGCCCATCTCCCTGGCCGGAGGCATTGCAGATTTCGATTTGACCGCTCAGGCCATCGTGCCGGAATCAACCGAGCTCATCTACGAGTATCAAAAGGACGGCGTGTGGTATCCGATCAATTCCGCTTCCGCCGCGCAACTCGTCGGGCTTCCGGCAATGGTGGCTATGCGGGCGGTGTTTGTGGGTAGTCAAGACCTCATGCCGGGACTCATGCTGACGGGCTCCAGGCTCCAGGCAAACCGGCCTGCCACGACGTTCGATTATTATTCGACCATGCAAACGCTTGGGTCTCCGTCAACCACTATCGATGTGCAGATCCTCATCGAAAATTGGGATGCCGCAAAGCACACCTGTGACATAAAACTGCTCCCGAGCGGAGGAGCTCTGACCGATCCAGACAGCACTACCGATGTGGAGAGGGGCGCTCATATTATTCAACGCACTGCGAGGTTTACGCCAGATCCAGGAATCACCGAATTCCAGGTTGTCATTCAGGGCACCACGACAACGGCGCTCGACATTTTTCACGTCGCAAACCGCATCTACATTGCTTTGTAAAGGTGCATAATGGCTCAAAAACTTGAGGCCTATAGATTCCGGGAGGGGATAACACCCCTCTCGGAAAAGGAATTGAACGCCAGGTTTTTTGACCTGGACGCACGGCTAAATTTCCTCGAGCAACTCTCGATTACCTGGGAAAGTTCCGTTGCGGCGCTGAACAACCTCGGGATCGAACGGCTCAACACAATTATTGTGCCGATCATCTCCGAGGCTTCCGCAGTCCTCGCGGAAATAGCCGCTCTCAGGGAAGATCTAGAGGAATGGCTGGGGAGCGGAACGATTGGCGCGGCTGTAGTGGCATTCACACCTCCCGCCGGAATGATGTCAAGAACAGCTCAAGACGCTATAGCCGAACTCGACACGCGAACTCTATCCATAATCGGATCGGCAACGACGCTCGCCGGGCGCGTTACGGCTATCGAGTCTTGGCAGACCTCGCACACGCATACGCAGGCTCAAATCACCGACCTGTCGCACGACGCCATTAAAATTAGGGGGCGCAGCGTATCCGCATCGGCCCCAACCAACAACCAGGCACTCGCCTGGGATGCCGCGAATGGACTATGGATTCCCAAAACGGTGGAGGGTGGGGTGGGGTCCGGGCTAACCGTCATCACAGCCACCGGGAACTTCACGGTCCCAGCTTCGACGCTTATCGTGGAACTGGTGGGCGGCGGGGGTGGCGGAGGTCGCTCAAACCATGCGACCGCTCCAGGGTGCGGCGGCGGAGCGGGTGGCTACGCAAAAAAAATCATCACCGGGTTGACCGTTGGCAATGTGATATCGGCAACCATCGGTGCGGCAGGGACAAAAGCGGCCTCATCAAACACTGCGGGAGGGGCAGGCGGGACAACGAGTTTTGGAACTCACTTATCAGCAACGGGTGGAGCAGGTGGAGCCACTAGCACGGACACCGCCGTTGACGGTGGACTTGGATCGAATGGGAACATCAACCTCCGTGGCGGGATGGGCGAGTCTATATCGGCCCTCAATGCGTCGTTTACACTGTACGGAGCAGGTCGCGGAGGAGACTCAAAGTTCGGTGTGGGCGGACTGAGTAAGGCTCAATCGTCCACTGTGAAGAATCCTTCCGGCTATGGGGCTGGAGGATATGGTGGGCTCTCCAACGTAGCGGCCTCCGATGGGACTCCAGGCGTAATCATCGTCCATTACTAGGTACTGACTCATGGCAATCACGATCACCAATGAAGGGCACATTCTCGACAAAAAGCTGACTGTCCAGCAGGGCGGAGCGGCCATTGTCGGTGCCACGTCCATTCTCGGCAACACGGGGATCACGGGCGATCTCGGGGTTACGGGTGATTTCGGGACTTCCGGGGGTCTGTCTGCCGGTGGTGGCGTGAGTGCGGGGGATGATTCCTCTTTTGCTGGTGACGTCTCAATTGACGGGGTGATGGGCACGCTTAATCCGGTGTTGATTGAGCCAGAGGACGAATCTCCTCCTCTGGTGCTCGGTGAGCAGGCCCAGGGACAATGGGTCGAGGGGTTTAATGCTGACCTGCTCGATGGGTTGGACAGTACAGATTTCATGCAGCGGGCCGCAAACGGGACCGTTTCGGCGGTTCACACGTTCAGCCCTGTTTCAATGGGGCCGGCCTTCAATCTCGGGGCGAACGCTAAAGGGCAGTGGGTTGACGGACTCAACTCGGATTACCTGGACGGGTTGCACGGGAGCTCATTTTTAAAACTCGCTACGGCTCAGACCATAACGGCGCGGCATACGTTCAACCCGGCTTCCGCTGGCGCTCCATTTACACTCGGGGCGAACGCGCTGGGTTATGTAGTGTCGGGCTTCAATGCCGATCAATTGGATGGACTCCACAAAACGGATTTTCTCCAACTCGCTACGGCGCAAACCATCACGGCCGTACACACGTTTGAACCAGCTACGGTGTCAACTCCCTTCATCCTTGGCGTCAATGCCCAGGGCCAGGTGGTGGAGGGGTTCAACGCGGACCAGCTCGACGGGCTTCACAAAACCGACCTGCTTCAGCTCGCCACGGCGCAAACCATCACGGCCGTACACACGTTTAGCCCGGCCAGTGCAGGAGCGCCATTTGCCCTGGGGACTAATGCTCGGGGCAATCTTGTCACGTACTTCAATGCGGATCAATTGGACGGCTATCACGCATCCAGCTTCGCGATGAAAACCGATTTATCCAGCTATTTGCCGCTCACGGGAGGGACTCTCACAGGGGCATTGAATGCTCCGGTTATTGGGCTTCCGGAGAGCGGTTATTCGACATGGTCTCTGGACCCGGACGCCGGAAAGCTCACATTCAAAAACGGTTCCACCGTCATGGCGTACTTCATGACCGACAGCACGTTTTATTTTCTGGGGAGCTCGGGCCAAGGGATAGTCTACGCCAAACACTTCGACTGCGGAAGGTATGGGGGAATAGCGAGAGGGAGCTATCTCCAGGCAGGGAATGACAGCTCTGGATACTGCCAAATCGAATTATCCAGTGGATATATGTATGCCAAGAATCCATCAGGCAATTTCATCTGGAAGGCGGACGCTTCTGAATTTTCAATACCAGGGGCCTATCACACTTCAAGTTCGACCATCGATACATCGAATCCGGACAACGACCGCTGGGACATTCTGGAGAGTGCCGTGCAGGCATACAGCCGCCATGACATCCGCCGGATGCACTCTTCGCTCCAATCCGAACGGCGGTCGAAGAGACTCAAAAGGTATGCTTCGCCAGGCGTTCAGGAAGAATACGAGGAGGTCACCGAAACGAGTTACAGCATCAACGACCTGCTCCAAATCGCCGTCGAATGTATCTCCGACCTACGGTCTCAAATGGACTCACTGAAAGGAAAAGCATGACCCGGAAATACGTGATCGAACACAGTCTTTTAACGGCCATCACCGAATACTTAGCGACCAAGCCATACCGCGAGGTAATCCACCTCATGATGGCAATCCATAAAATCGAACCAATGGAACAGGAGGCAGACAATGCCGACGTACACGAATAGCACGACAGCGATCATAAAGCGCACCTGCCGGGATGAATTCGGGGCACTTACTGAGAAAGTATTCCTCCCTGGTGTTCCGGTCGGAGTCATGGAATATTTTACTGCCTCCGGCCTCACCAAAACGTCCGACGCGCCGTACTGGAACCCGGTCACCGCTGAACCTCAGCTTGTGACTCTGGCCCAGGCCGGCGCAACGAAAAATATCACCGCGATCACGAAAGCCGCAAGTGCCAAGGTAACGGCAGTGGCCCACGGACTCGTCACGGGCGATTACGCCTACGTTGACCGGGCGGTCCTTGGGATGCACGAGATCAGGGATATGTGCGTCAAGGTCACGAAGGTGGATAACGATAATGTCACTCTGGATGGCGTGGATTCAAGGACTTGGACGACTTATACCGGGGCCGGCACAATCCGCAAGGTTACGCCGGCGATCATTACTATTCCCGCGGAAACGGACAAAATCAAGGTGTTTGGGATCAACCAAAATACCGGATGTGTCAGGGTGCACGGCCAGGACATCCTCAACCATCCGCACCTCGGGGATGTGATTGACGGTTTCGACCTGGCTATCTCGGGTGTCAGAGGAAGGTGGACCGCATTAAGCCTGACTGAAATCTCCGGCGAGGCGTCAACATCCGTCAGGGTGGAGCAGCAATGATTGAACGCGGCATAAACGATGGATGGGGGGTTGTGCGGTGCCCTGTTCGTGCTGGGCGCCCATTGACGACAATCGGATGGCGGATATTCGCTGAAAACGAAACGGACACCGGATGGGCTATTGAGGCCGGAAGATCGGCAAGCATGTCTTGGAAAGATTACATCGAGACCTCGATGCAGCCCGGATGGTCTATTGTAGCCGAGGGCACGGCTCAAACCGGATGGCCCATTGAATCCGAGACGGAGTTGCAGACAGGATGGGAGATTGAAGAATGAGACGACTTTTTTTTGCTCTTTTGTTGGCAATGTTTGCCACTACTCCAGTGAGTGCGGCCAACTTCTATTGGAAGGCGTCCACCACCGATCTAAATGCAATTGCCGCCCCATCCGCCGGAGATCGCGGGATCGTAATCACGGACGCCGGAGCGGTGTCGTACTGGACCTATAGCGGGTCTGCCTGGGTGCAGGCATTCGCCGACCTTCCGGCACTCGGGCCAATCTTCGCCGCCGCAACCAGCAAGACGACTCCCGTGGATGCCGATGAAATCCCTCTGAGCAATTCGCAATCCTCCGGGGCGCTGAATGCGCTCTCGTGGGCAGACATCAAGGCAACGCTAAAAACATACTTCGATACGATCTACACAGCGGCGTTCACCCTCACCGGCAATGGTGGGAAGATGGTTGTAGTCAATTCCGGTGGCACAGCTCTGGAAACAACGGCAACACTCACAAACATCAAAATCCCTGTAGCCTATGATTCCGTGCCGATCGGGAATGCTACCTCTGATGATATGGTTGACACAGCAATGGCTGAAGAGACGGTTTTGGGTAGGAGAACGGGTGGGCATTTGGGCGCAATTGCCATTGGCTCTAGTGCAGGGCAGATTGCTACGGGGGACCATACGCACTCCGGAACTTATGAGTCGGCTCTTGGTAATCCTGACGCAGACGGAAAGGTTTTGGCGAGCACCGCTGACGGGGTAAGGTCGTGGGTAACGGCTGGAGTCGGGTCCGGAATGACCGTTATCACGGCCACTGGAAATTTCACGGTCCCAGCATCCACGTTAATTGTGGAATTGGTGGGCGCCGGAGGGGGTGGCGGGAGATCCGACAGCGTGACTGCCCCTGGGTGCGGCGGCGGTGGCGGTGGGTATGCCAAAAAAATCATCACCGGGTTGACCGTGGGCAATGTGATTGCCGCAACCATCGGGGCTGGAGGGGTCAAGGCCGCGGCCTCGAATACCGCTGGCAGCGCCGGGGGCGCGACGAGCTTTGGGACTCATTTATCAGCTACCGGGGGCGCAGGGGGAGCGGCTGGGATAGATACGGCGGTTGATGCAGGTGTCGGCTCCAACGGCAATCTCAACCTGCGCGGAGGGATGGGAGAATCCAACCCATCCATGGATTCATCCCTTTATACTATTTATGGAACGGGGCGCGGTGGAGATTCGAAGTTTGGCGTTGGCGGGATCAGAAAACCGAAGAGTTCCATTGCCAAGGCGCCCACAGGCTACGGGGCTGGAGGATATGGTGGGCTCTCCAACGTAGAGGCCTCCGATGGGACTCCCGGCGTAATCATCGTCCATTACTAGGTACTGACTCATGGCAATCACGATCACCAACGAAGGGCACATTCTCGACAAAAAGCTGACTGTCCAGCAGGGCGGAGCGGCGATCGTTGGGGCAACATCCATTCTCGGCAACACGGGGATCACGGGCGATCTCGGGGTTGGCGGAAGCGCATGGGAATCGAACCCACCTAGGAACGCCTTCACGCCCCTACACTGGATTTGAAGTCCTGGAGTAGGGGCATAACCTTTTCATGGCTGTTCCTTTGGAGGATCGGGTAGCGGCATCCAATGGGTAGGAGAAGTATTCCGAGCATCTTTGATGCCAAACAGCCGTTCCCGGTCATGCCTGAAATAAGGCCTGGGACTGTTTGCATATTCGTCATTATCCCATGATCCGACCACTATACCACCACTTCGATAAAATAAAATTCTGGTTCCATCCTTTGGCGCTGTTTCGATGGGGTGCCACTGATAAACCTCTGCCCGTTTCCGCCAGTAACAGACATCACACAAATCAAGGTCCTCGTTCGGATCGCGTCCGTAGCGGTGCGGGTTTATCGCCATGCTGCCGCATTTTTTGCATATATTACCCCATCGTGTCATTTGGAGCTCCAATCCTTTTTATACGTCCGAGGCCGTTTAGCTTTCTGAGCGCACCAAGCACAAAGCCCAGTGAAATCCTTCCGTGTGGTGAATCCGTACTGAACTTTACGCACAGCTTTACACTTGGGGCACGTCACATCAACTTTGGACCTCCATCCCTCTCTGGACACGCCACGGGTCTTGTTCGTGGCAATCGTGGCACAGGTTGGACATCTTCCGGTGTATCCTTTGCGCCGCGTGTAGTGATAGCAAACCTTCCTGGTCTTTCCGCACACAGGGCAGACTACTTCTACCTTACGGTTAGGGCTGAGCCGAGGAGGCTTGTTTTTGTTCTCCTCGCGTCTGGTGCAACTCCGGCACATCCCGCCAGAGGCGATGAAGCTCGGTTGCAACGTGCGTGATTCCGTTACCTCACGCTTCTGGTGACATACGGGGCAGATGACCGTGACCTTGGCGCCGACCACCCGAAGCTGCCCGGTAGGGATCGGAAGGCTTGGCGCTATTCGCCTACTTTTGAGCGAAGATTGACGATCTTGACGTTGTTTCATGTATTCACATCCTTTGCATGGGTGCGGGCAGTTGGCATATTCGCCATGTTTCCACATGCCTCTTTCAGCACTATCATGACGGTCCTGGAATGCCTCGCATGCCGCGTGGGTTATCCTGGCGTGGTAGCGGTTGCACTGGATTAGATCGGTGCTCTCGATCCATTGTTGGGGCGTTTGTTGGGTCATTGCTCAGAACCTCCTAAAAATACCGACGCATAGGAGGTAGCCTATCCCGAACTCAATAAAAGTCGTAACGTCAAAAATCATCCAATTAAAATATCTCATTACGGCAAATACAAAAGACGCATATGCCATACCAACATAATAATGCTGCATTTTTGTCATATCATCTCCAAACTATAGGGCTGTTTGTTGGGTCATTGTGGCCTTAATCTTTGCTAGAATGTTTCAAACTCATACTCTCCAGTATGTTCGAATCCTGGAAAGTGATTTACCTTCTTAAGTACGTGAATTTTTTTATAGGGCAAATCATCCACGCAAGAGTGATGCATTGTGCGTGGTAGTCCATCTACTTTTGCGATGGTATGATGCCTTCCCCATAACTTACGCCCACACCACCAACAGAATTTGACTAACGGTTTTTCGTGTTCTCTGCTCATCGCACCGCCATTCCATTTTTTAGATTATCATATTCCTTGATTCCCCATACAATGGCGTAGCAGATCCATAGGTAGTGGAATGTCCAGTCTTTTAATTTGCACTCGTAGAAATCTACGAAGTCGTGCTGTCCTTCGAATGTAAACTCCATAGCCGCTCGAATGGCTTCATGCTCCCCTTCTTCAGCCATTGAAAGCACTTCATCTGCAACGGCTTCGCGTGCTTCTGGCGAGAACTCAGCATCATCCATCCACTCTTTGATTCGATCCCGGAAGATTTCCGGTCGGTATTCCTCAATTGCTTCCTTGCCCGCTTGGCACTTCTCGGCCCAGTATGACGGGTTAATATCGGTAACATTTTTGCTGGAGCGAAAGAAACGAAACATATCTCTTCTAGTCGCTGAAAAAACGAGTGTTCCCATGTCTCCACAGACGCACAGATAAC
>AMWB02138450.1_pt1 | contig 20775 bp, 12 predicted proteins | sample 200311 | NCBI WGS metagenome assembly AMWB02 (sample SAMN02737377, study PRJNA173069) | bioreactor metagenome | biome: anode biofilm in microbial fuel cells | place: USA: California | collected 2010-12-16 | reverse complement strand
TTTCCCGGTCAAAGAGTGGGACGCCTCCGTCGGAACCGGCCGTGATCGCCTGGGCGGAGCACATTTCGATGCAGATCTTAGTCCGGCATTTCTGGCATTTACCGGCATCCAGGAAAAACACATGGTCAGCATAGCCCTCGGCCGCCTGGACTTTACCGCCGACCAAAAGCGCATCCTGATGCGAAATAAGAAGTTTTCCGTCATATTGAATCTTGGGCCACCCTGCCGCATCCATCAGGGCGTCATGCATGGAGGTGTTCGTCGCGTTCGCTTCCTTGCGGGCGGCTTCAATCGTCTCCGGAGAAATTTTTCCTTTGTAATAGGATTCAAGCGACGGAATGCGTTCGTAAACGGGTTTAAGCTTCGCGGGGATATTGAGAAGGCCATTCGTAAAACCTGCCATGCCCATGCCCATCATACCAAGCACAAAATTATGGCTGAACCCGTCGCGGGCTTTTTTCGCGACCCGGTTCTCTTTCTCGACCCAGCTTGTGCGGCGTTTGGCAAGATAGGCTAATTCAAGATTTTCCTTGGAAAGAGGTTTTTTCTCTTTGAGAAGTTCGATCACGCCTTCGGCCAGCTGAACGCCCGTCGTCCAAGCCTCATCCACGCCGGAGCCCTTGAGCATATTTGTACTACCCGAACCTTCTCCGATGCGGGCGAAACCGTCGCCCACAATAAAGGGTTCTCCGCGCATTCCGGCCTCCTGGAGGCTCTTCGCGCCCCAGGACTTCAAGGTCGAGCCTTGAAGGTGTTTCCAAAGCTTCGGATGCTGCATCCAATGCTGGAGATAGCGATAAGAAGAACGCATCGGATTATCAAGCCAAGACGGAACAAAAATACCGAGAGATGCTACGCGATGGGGATAAACATAAAGAAACCCGAAGATCTCCGGCTCCGGAAAACCGAACGCGTGGATCACGGTTCCGGGTTCCAACGTTGTGTTTTCGGGAAGTTCCACCACAGCTTTCATCCCAAGCGCCCATTCGCGTTGATGATTCCCTTGCGGAAGACCGAATTTTCTGTCCAGATTCTGACCTATGGGCCCGTAAGGCCCATCGCCTACGACCGTCAGCCCCGCGTGAATATCCATCCCCGGCATAAAAGACCCGGTGGGTTTGCCGGATTTTTCAACGCCCTGATCGACAAGACGGACGCCTGCGACGCGGTTACTGTCAAAAAGCGGCTCTTTGACCGGCATTCCGGGCCATACCTGCACGAGCCCCGAACCCATGAGGTTGGAGCCAAGCCACTGCGTGAATTGGCCCATGGAAAAAACCCAGCCGCCGTGCTTCGCCATAAAAGGCGGGATGAAAGGAAGCCGGAAAGCGTGATCTTTATACCAAGGCAGGATAAAACCAAAGGTGCGGAAAAACCAATCGACGATTTTCAAGACCCAACACCGGCGGCTTGCGCCGATGGGATCAAGAAGATAATAAACCTCTTCATGTTTGACCGGATGCGCCATCGGTACTTGGGAAAGCTCTTCGGCCGTGAAAGAAGCTTTGATGCCTTTAGCTTCCGTCACGATCCCCGAAACGCCAAAACCGATATCGTCGGAGCGCTCGTAGCAGATCACCTGAAGCGGCATGCCCGGCATGGCCTTGCTTTGGAAATGCTCTGCTGCGGGATCCTGCTGCATCGCCCGCGTAAGCGTGGTTAGAAAACCCGCGGTCGCGGGACCGAACCCCACGCAGACGACATCAACATCCATTTTCTGGCGGTCAGCAGTCATTTTTTTAGAGGGGGTAATCGAGCGCTTCCGGGATCATTACATGCGCAACGGCTTCCGCGGCACGGTCTTTGGAAAAACGAAGCCCCGCAAAAGCGGCGTCACTCTTGGCGCGCAGAGCGGCAAAAGCCTTAAGGTCCGCGTCTGAGACTGCGCAAGCGCAACCCTTCGCCTGATAGCCGTAGACAAGCTCGGTGCAGATCCTTCCGACTTCTCCGGCGGCGCGGGCGGCCTGGACCCCGCAAAGATCCGAATAAAAATTTACAACGCCGAGCAATCCTTCGGCGAGCACGGGATTCTGCGGGCCTTTTTCTTCGAGTTCAAGCGTATCAAGGATGAGCTGGCGCGCGCCCAAAAGCCACGCAAGCGCGTCGGTCATCGGGAACATAACACCCTGGCGCTGTCCGCCGTAAAGCGTCTTGCCGTTCGCGTCTTTATGATTCTCAAGATACCCAAGCGACCAGAGCCATAGCTCCATGGCCCCGGCAAGCGCTTCGGAACCCATCTCCGGCTTCCGCTTTGCAAGCTCGCGAAGGTCACTGATCCAATTTTTAAATTGCGCGAGGAAGATCTCGTTGACCATGGTAAGGCTCATCTGGCGCCGCTGGACGCATTCGGGGCCTTCATACGTCGCTTCAAGCTGCGCGTCGGACCATTTCTGCGTCAAAAACCCCGGGCAATCTTCCGTGATCCCGTAGCCACCCATCAAACTCACGGCTTCGCGCATCATGGTCGCTCCTTGGCCGGTATTCCACAATTTGCAGGCCGGACAAAACACATCGGCAAGCGATTCTTTAATGAGATACTGGACAAGCAGGTCGCTTTCCAGTTCGGTAACACGTTTTTTATCGCGCTGGGACGCGGGTTTCGCCATAAGGTCGATATATTCGAGCGCTTTTTTACGTGGCTCCATAAAAGCCTTCATTTGAGCACGCGGACCTTTGATCCCTTGCTTGTCGAAAAGTTCATTTTTCTGATGCTCCATCGGGTCGAATACGTCAAAAAGCCTGGCCGCTTCGAACCCGAGCGATGCGCCGGCCTCGCCGGACGCCCAAACATCGACCAAACGGTGGCAAGGGTCCTCTTTCTGCTGGATCCCAAGGTCGTAACGCGGGTTTCCCGGCGTCGCAGAATCGCCGCCGCGGAAACGTGTCCGCTGATAGCGGATCACGGGCTCGATCGCGGAAAGAAGTTTCGCCGTGGTCATGATCCCGACGGTGACACGCGTACGGCGGAAAACAGCTTCGATCACTTCGCTGTTATTGAAATTTGGAATGATCACGCCATCCTTGATGGTATAGCCGCCGATGATGCGGCTGGCGGGGACCTTGAGGTTAAAAATCGGATCATGAGTGCTGGAAAGCTGGTGTACGAGCTTTAAGGTCGGGGCACCGCGGTCATAAAGCCCTGGATCGCCTTCCTCAAGGATTACCATGCAGCTTGATTTGATGCACGGGTCATCAGTATCGACCGAGGCCGTCACGAAATTGGCGTAGCCCATGTTCGTGATAAAACGGCCGCGTTTCTCGACTTGGAGGATCGGCTCTTTTCCTTCTTTCCATTCCGCGATACGGATCTTGCCCGAAAGCATCCCGGCATCCACGCCGACATAAGGAAGCGGCTCGGTAAGCGCAAAAGACCCGCGGAGCATCTTCCGGTTCTCGCCCGGTTTTGGGGGCACGCAGCCACCCATGTATTTCTGGATCTGTTCGGGTGTTCCTTTTTCATGGATCGGCTCGAGCGCGAGGTTGTTCGCCAAACTTGCGGTCGCGGCACCCCCATCCACCCAGCAAAGCTCGAAGGCGATCATCGCGAGAACAAGGTTTTTCGGCCCCGTAATGTAACCGCCTTGTTCCGGCTCCATGAAAGCGGCGGTGATCCCCGCCTCGTCAAAAGCCTTGAGCATGGCCTGTTTCTCGGGCGTCCAGTCATGGGTGTGGCGCTGTTTGTCAGCCACCATGCGGGCAACAACCCCGCGGGCCACGGAACGGGCCGATTGGATCACCATTTGAAGATCATAGCGGTCCGTGAACCGCCACATGATCTGGCGGACGTCATCCCCCGGAAGCGTGCTCATCAGGGCTCTTTTTTCGATATTGGTAGTGCTCATGGACATTGATTCCTTTCTAATTGATGTTCTTATGAGATCGACCCTAGCGAAGGGATTATGGGACTGTCCTTGTCTCTGTTTCTCTCCCTGAATGGCTGACAAGGACTGCCCCAATTTCCATAAACCGGAAATTGATAAGTATTGGGACTGAGTCCCTATAGGGAAAGTTTTGTTATCTTATTCATAGAAAGCCCGGGAGGCAAGAGAAAACTAGGCCTCCGAGCCGAGGATCTTTTTGAGCTTTTCGGCAGAAAGATCCAGCTCATCCATGAGCTGGTGAAGGTGGACTTCTTCATTCCGAATGACTTGGGGAATGGCCTGAGGACTTCCCTTCCAGGACCGGAAAAGGGCGAAAAGATCGTCCTGCGCTTTGCGTTTGTCGATAAAAACATCGATCTTTTTGGCAAGGCGCAAGATGGAAAGAAGCTTTTGAAGGACCTCGGGATCCAAATTCGCGATGAACTCCTGGAGCCCCTTGCAAAGCTCTTCGCTCAAATATTGCGCGAGCGGTTCTTTATGGATATGAACATCCAACGCCTTCGCGGAATCCATGATCCTATAAATGGAAAGTGTCCGCTTGGCCGGAAAACCGCGCTGGCCCCAATCCCGAACGGCTTCCATCATGCGTTTACTCAAGGTATGCTCGGCGGCATAACGGAATTCTACCGGGATCGGGACGTTGATTGAACGGTAGATCTCGTTCATCCGAAGATTTTCTTCGTAGATATTCTCGTAAAAATTACTCACCTTCGCGATCGTCTCGTGAGTGAGAATGCTGATGATCTTCGCGCGGTCGCCAAGCCGGAGATCCTTTAACGCGTAGTAAGTCTCGCCAAAGTACGCGTCGATCTTTTTGGAAAGATCAAGGATCGGCAACTGATAAAGCGCTTCAAAAAGCTCCCGCTCGAGTTTGTCGAAATCCTCCTCGCTTACGTAGGGCTTGACCGAACAACGAAAATCATAAAAACCGATCTGGATCACAACAAAAACAAGATCTTGCTCTTCTAGCGTCGTCTGCGAAATAACACGCACCCGACCGAAGTTCATCGTCACCGTTCCGAAGAACTCTTTGCGCTGGTGCTGGACATGCAGATCGAAATTAAAGATCTTCACCAGGTCCGTCTTGGGATCCGGCGCATAAAAATTCTCAAAAATGGACCCGATGGCATAATAGCTTACGATATGGTGAAGCGTCGCTAGCGCGGGCCTCACGAACTTTTCATAGACTCCTTGGCCGTCTTTGAGAGACTCGATGTTACTTTTTGCAAGCGCGAGATGTTCGAGAAAATCCCGTTCGTAGCTTGTGCCGCTCACTTCTCGCGCGAGATGAAGGGCCCGCGAGGCGTACTGGAGGATCTGAACGGTCTCGATCCCGGAAAGTTCCGAAAAGAACCAACCGCAACTTGTATACATAAGCATGAGGTTCCGCTGCATCTCCAAAAGCTTAAGGCAGGTCGTGATCTCTTCTTTGGAAAGTTCCCGAAAGGCCTGGCGGCTGAAAAATTCGCGTAGTATTTCCGGACTCCGGTTCAACACCACATGGATATAATCGTCCCGCGCAGCCCACACATCTCTCAGATATTTGATGCCTTCTTTTTCATAGATTTGTGAAAGTTCGTCACGAAGCCAGTCGAGAGCCCACCGCAGGGGCTTGCGCCAGTGCTGGGTCCAGCTCACGGGCCCATCGCCCCGGCAGCCACAGTGATCCTTCCACCGAGCAACGCCGTGCGCACAACTCCAGGAGGTCCCTTCGTTATTTTCTCCCTCGATCAACCGCACTTCCTGACGAGGCGGATTTTCCTCAAGGAACTCCGCATAATTAACGATCCGGTACCCGCGCCTCGGAATCTCCATAAAGGTGAGATAGGCGAGCACGCGATCGCCATAGGCCTTGTGATGGCCGTAGGTTTCCCCGTCCGTTGCGATATGGATAAGCTGCGAACGTTCGTGCTCTACAACAGCGTTTTCGAGTCTTTGCATGAAATGTTTTGCGTCAAAAAGAAGGTTGTCGAACCCGACCGCCTTGGAGATCGGCCCGTCATAAAAGAAGATATCGATGTAAAGCGCAGGGTTATTTTTCAAAAAATAACGGTAGGGTTCCTTGGGGTCGATCCGTCCGCCCGTCACGTCCTGCCAAGCTCCGCCCTCGAGAGGACGAACCGCCCTGGCTTGGTGCGGCGACAAAATAATAAATTTGATCCTCTCCGCGACCAGAACCTCGAGGGTTTCCTCATTGCACGCTGTTTCGGGCAACCAAATGCTTTCGGGATAACGTCCGAACCTGAACCGGAAATCCTCGATCCCCCACCGCACTTGGGTTTTTTTATCCCGCAAGTTCGCAAGCGGCATGATCATGTGGTTGTAGACCTGGGCGATGGCATTACCGTGGCCGCGATGGGCTTCGCAGCTCGCGCGGTCGGCATGAAGGATGCTCTGATAAGTATCAGGGTGCTTGGCCTCGAGCCAAGAAAGGAGCGTGGGCCCAAAATTAAAGCTTGAGCGCTCAAAATTATTGACGATCTCGACGATCTTCCCTTTGGCATCCAGGGCACGAGCGCGAGAATTGGGATGATAGCATTCGTAATGAATGCGCTCGTTCCAATCATGGAACGGCGTCGCGCTGTCCTGCTGCTCGATCTCCTCGATCCAGGGATTTTCGCGCGGGGGCTGATAAAAATGCCCGTGAAGACAAATACAGACTTCTTTTGCCATAAGGAGGACTTTCCTCTTTACCCTGACTTTTTATAGCATAAACGGTAGTCAGGGTTATCCTGATTTCCAATAATATTTTAATGAAAATCAGGGTTAAAGGTTAAAAGAGGCCCAAGTTGAGGAGATTATACCACCCTTGTCTAAGATTTTGTCTGAATAATGGCGACAAGGGTGGCCCCAATTTCAGACCTCCTGAAATTGATAGGTATTGGGACCACAGGAGAAAGACGGGGCGGAACGAAGAATCGACAAGATCCGGCTTGGAAACCTGATTTTGGGAATAAATTTAATACCTTGAGTCGCTCCGGATCAGGCTCAAAAGCTCGAGAGCGGAAGCTTCCGGCCCTTTGCGTTCCCACCCCGGAACGCCCAAGCGCGTGCGCATTTGGCCGACAAAAAGACTTTTGGTGAAAAAGGCCTCAAAAAACTTTTTAGCGAGCGTGTCATGCTCGTTTTTGTATTGAACAGGGCCAAAAACATTTGAAAAGTAAGTGTGCACAAGGCCCGTGGTCTTCGTAGTCCCTTTGCTCATTACCGCTCCGTCACGAAAGACCTTGAGGGCTTCTTCGGGTGTCTTGAATTTCTCGATAATGGGGTGATCTTCGTCAATATCCTCATAATTATTCGCATAAAGAACAAAATCCACAGGATGCGGGTGTGTGACATTCGCATAGGTTGTGATCGGCAACGCAATCCGGGCATTCACTTTTGATGGGCTCATGATAATGGCGCGATCGATCTGCCCGAGGGCATAACCGGGTTTTAAGTCATCCAAACGAAGGAACGCTCCCGTTTCCGTCCCGTACCCGGCAACATTCCCGTCATGCTTAAGTTCAAGAGACCCCATGTCATCGGCGATCACGATCACGTCCTGGATCTCTTCAGCCCCAAAGCTACGCATAGCCTCAAGCGTTTCCGATTTGCCGGCCCCGGTATCCCCGATCAAAAGGATCGTGGCAGGTTTCTTGCCTTTGAGAAAAACCTTCATGAACGCGCCGTGAAACGGCAAGCGGCCGGTCTTAATGCGCTTAATGTTATGAAGCGTCAGGATCATTTTCTTAAGATATCCGAAATACCCGAACCGGTCCGAATCCGGAACGGCCCCTACAAGCATCCCGTTTTTTTCATCATCATAGAATACCGTCGGGAAAACACCCGGCCATTCCAGGGACTTTTCCGGTGCCCCGTAAATATAAACCGCGTCGGGCTTTCGCTTGAGGTTTTCGTCGCTCGCGATGTCGAAAAGATTACAAAGCGAAAGGCCCATTTCGAAAAACTTTTCCTGAAAATAAACGAGGATGAGCAGGTCTCCTGCCTTGACCGGATAACAGAGCCATTCGTCCCGTTTCAAATCGAAACGGCTGAGGGGATTTTCCTGGATCCTCTCGAATTTTCCTTCCCGGGTGTTGTTAAGCTGATTCAGAACAAGAGGCGGGTAGAAAAGTACCTGGCGAATGATCGGGATGGCATTCAGTTTTCCATAAAGTTCCGGCGGATAAGGCACCTGGACCGGACACGCGATGGCGGCCATTTCAGCGCCTGCGGCTACCTGACGGTAGATCCTGGGATGTGTCCCCGTAATGTTTTCCTGGATCTCGCGATAGGTCCGGCGCACAAGATCGGTCAAATCTTCGATAGTATCGTTGAAGGTCCGGAAGGGGCGCTTGTCGAACTGTTCATCTTCGGAATCACAAATGATAAAACGGTCGAAGCTTCGCCAATAATTGTAAAGATATTCGACGAAATCGTTGAGGGCGTTCTTGTCGCGGAGAAAATCTTCAGCGCCCGAAACGACGCGACCGACAAGATCGACCGACATTTTTTCCAAAAACTCGAGGGTTTGGATCAAAAGCCGGATATTAGCATCATTCACTTCCTTGGAACCGAAAACCTTCAAGAGAACCGACTTGCGCCGGTCAAGGGACATAACGGCATGTTTGATGATCTCATAACAAAGATCGCTGTGAAGCATTTCTTCCGAAGAATCACAGATTTGATTTTTCAGACGTATAAAAACCTTTTTTCCAGCGATCTTGAAAGAACCAGCAAAGGAGGCAGGCGTCATGATTCTCCTTAATCAAAAAATGAATGGGTCGGCATAGGGTTTCTCTACCTGACCGGCCATGCCGCCGCGATCTGGGCGACTTCCTCAAGCATTTTTTTCCGTTCCTCGTCCGTAACGGTCGGTACCGAACCGAAATATTTATGGCCGGCCATCTCCATGCCGCAGAAACGGAATGTTTCGTTATCGATGATCTGTTCCATACTTTTGATCCCGCCGGAGGACTCAGCGAATGGAAGCGGAGCCCCCATGGTATTGAAGATATAGACCTTCTTGCCGGGCAAAAGCCCTACGGGGCCGGTCGCCGCATAATCGTACGCAAAGCCTTTGCTAAAAACACGGTCAATATACCCTCCGGCCACGGACGGCATACGCCCCCACCAAATGGGATAGAGAAAGGTGAGTTGATCGGCCCAACGGACATGGTCTTGTTCGATGGCAATATCCCCCGGAATTTTTCCCGCAAGAAAAGCTTCGAAATCGTCCGCCTTGAGCACCGGGTCAAAGTGGAGGGCGTAGAGATCTCGCACCCGAATATTCTGGCCCTTTTCTTTCAAAACGCGGACCAATGTTTCCTTGATAGCGTGATTGAAACTCGCGGGATTGGGATGAGCATAAATAATCAAATGCTTCATGAGTATTGCCTCCTTAAATAAATGAACTTTACTATAGCACAGTTTTTGGAGCCTAGTTCCGGGAACTTCCTGGAAGATCCTCCGAGGAGATCCGCTTGGACTTACAAACGATCGGCGTTCTTCAAAAACCAATATACGGTACGACGAAGTCCTTCTTTGAAACCGACTCCGGACCGATAGTCCAAAAGCCGCCGTGCCTTGCCGATATCGGCAAAAGTCCTTCGAACATCACCGGCACGCTTGGGCGCATGAACAGTCTTCACCTTCCTTATACCGAGGACCTTCTGGATCCCCCCGAGGCAATCAATAACCCGCACTTCCGAATGACTTCCGATATTAAAGGCTTCTCCGGAGATCCCTGTTTTTTTTATAGCGAGAAGATTTGCGGCAACCACATCGTCCACATAAACGAAATCGCGTGATTGTTTGCCATCCCAATGGATTTCAGGAGAAGTATTCCCCAGGATCTTTTTGAGAAAAATTGGAATAACATTTGCGTAACGGGATCTTGGATTTTGCCGCGGCCCGTAAACATTGAAATAACGAAGCGAAACGGTTTCAAGTCCGTACCACTTTGAAAAATTCTGACAATAATATTCTCCCATAATCTTGGAAGCGGCATAGGGGGATTCCGGACGCGGAAGGTCCTCTTCATTTGAAGGGAATTTTTTTGTTTCTCCATAAACGGCTGACGAGGAGGTGAAAATAAAACGTTTTACACCCTCTTTTCGGCTGGCTTCTAAAAGCCGGAAGGTGCCTGTTACATTCACTTCATGGGTTTCGACGGGTTGGGCCACGGATTGCGGCACCGAGGCGATGGCTGCAAGATGAAAAACATAGGACACTCCGCGGATAGCTTCGCGCATCTTTGCACCATTGCGAAGATCTCCTTTGATAAATTCGATCTTGGACCACGCATGTGCCAGGTTTTCCTTTTTGCCGGTCGAAAGGTTATCCAGGACCCGGACACGGAAACCTTTGGAAATGAGCGCGTCTACAAGGTTCGACCCGATAAAACCGGCGCCTCCGGTCACAAGACAAAGCGGCTTTTTTTTCATAGGAAGGGGGCCCTTTAATATCCCGGTCAAATTTCTTGTGGAGCGCTGGTGGATTCAAAAAGGCACATGCGCTGGACCTTGATGCCTTTCATAAGAACAGCCCCGCCGAATCCCGATGTGACTGCGCCGCCGTTCCATATCTCCGCGGATCTCTTACCAAGGGTCTGGCGAAAACCAATAGCTTTTTCCGTCACACGGCTCCCGAGAACGGAATTGTTCAGATAATCATAAGCCGTGATCAGCGCGACCTTATCCTCGTTCGCCAGAATAAGTCCTTCCGGGATCACGACCAGCTTCATTGCGCGCGGAGCATCCCCAATGGAATCCGCAGCGATCTGCACTTCATGGAGGATTTTGTCCGCCGGAATATCCGAAACGGCTTGGATGGCCTGGTCCAGAAGAACCTCAAACCCTTGGACACGTTTGAGCTTTTCAAGATAGAAACGAAAATAGGTTATTTCGCGCGGCGTGTAATACGGATGGTTCAAGAACCGGGACACTTTTTCTTGAGAGAAACCCAAATCCAAGAGCGCCTTTTTATTCAGTTTGAAAAGGTCTTCGCGGTCACTGTCATTGACGAGCTGGTCGGCGGCACTGTTGATATTACTCACTGTCATAACCGCTGAAGCGAGTAAACCCACGGGCATAAAAAAAGTCGCCACCGTAACGATACCCCGGCCCCCCATTTGCGCTTTCGCTATCGAATCGAGCTTCGCCTGAAGATTGGGATTCCGGCTGTAAACGTCTACACCAAGCTTTTTGGCAAGGTCCCGTTTCGTAGAACTTAAAAAACTGTCTCCTTTTTCTCCTTCTTCTTTCTTTCGAAAAGCGCCGCCGATCTTACCGCCTAACTTTCCGATCCCCTTCCCGATCCCGCTTACGGAATCGACAGGATGAACCACCAGGTTTTTAAGCCCGGTCCCCGTGTCTTTGATCGAATCGACGGCACCATCGGCAATGCCGCTTCCGGTATCCTCATTCGCATCAAGCTGTTCGATCACATCGATCTCGTAGAGACATTTACGCAAATTCGTCAAGCCACGGACCAGATAATTGCCGTGCGGTGAAGAGACGGAAAACGTCAGAAAACCCGGGAATTGCCCGTTCTCCTGAACGGAAACGATCTTCCCGTAGGGAGATTTCCCTGGAAAGAAATCCTTCGGAAGGCGGAGATCCTGCATAGTAACCGCACCGAAGGAAAGTGTCTGTGAAAAGATCAGAAAGAGGACCGTCAGGAAGCTGAGTTTCCTTTTCATAAAGAACCTTTCGCTGGGCTTGTTATGCCGTCTTTTCTTGGGACCCTGCGGCATCCTTGGCGGAACTCTGATCTATCATCTTTCCCGGCAACGGACATTGTTTGCCTCCCATAGGCGGCATGGGAACCTCCGCTTCTTTGACAAGATTTAGGTTCGCGTCGTATTTGACCAGTTTGTTGCCCGCGAGCACGATCACGCCGCCTTCATCCGTCGCGACCATCTGAGTTTTCCCCATCATAGGACAACACATTTTCCCCATCCCGGGCATCATCATTCCCATGGAACCTTCCATATTCATCCCGGGCATTTCATTCTTCTTGGTTTCTTCAGCAAACACTATCGCCGGAACCAAAAGCAACGATACGACCACTGCCAACGCAACCTTCTTCATGATGATCCTCCTTTTGACTAGGGTTTAGGGGTTAGGTTATAGGGGATAGGAAATCCTGTCTTTTTCTAAACGTTAAACCCTGTACCCTATTTATCAAGCTTTTCCTGCGGAACCGAGCACATATTCATTCTTATGCTTGTACATCGCGATCAATGCATCACGTGCCGGCCCAAGATATTTTCTCGGGTCGAACTCTGCAGGTTTTTCTTTGAAAACTTTACGAATCGCGGCAGTCATCCACAAACGACCGTCGGAATCGATGTTGACCTTACAAACAGCGGATTTCGCGGCCTTCCGGAGCTGCTCTTCCGGAATCCCGACAGAATCCTTGAGCGCGCCACCGTTCTCATTGATGATCTTAACGGCTTCCACGGGAACCGAGGAGGCGCCGTGAAGCACGATCGGAAAACCCGGGATTTTCTGCTCGATTTCTTCCAAAATATCGAAACGAAGCGGCGGCGGGATCAAAATTCCTTCGGCATTTCGCGTGCACTGGGCCGGTTTGAATTTATTGGCGCCGTGCGAGGTTCCGATCGAGATCGCAAGCGAATCCACATGGGTCTCTTTGACGAATTTTACAACATCCTTCGGATCCGTGTAGGTCGAGTGCTCCGCGCTGACATCATCCTCGATCCCCGCCAATACGCCGAGCTCTCCTTCTACGGTTACGTCGTATTTATGGGCAAATTCGACCACCTGACGAGTCAATTTGATGTTCTCTTCGAACGGATGGTGTGAAGCATCGATCATGACCGACGAAAAACCGGATTCGATGCAGGACTTAGCAAGCTCAAAAGTGTCACCGTGGTCCAGATGAAGCGCCATTGGGACCGGCTTAAGACCCTTCTCCTTGGCATGAGCTTTCATCATTTCGACGGCTCCCTGCCCCACATATTGAAGAAGAATGTGATTGGCATACTTGCGGGCACCGCTTGAGACCTGGAGGATCACCGGCGACTGGGTTTCCACGCATGCAACTACGATCGCCTGGATCTGCTCCATGTTATTGAAGTTATAGGCCGGGATCGCATAACCGCCTTTGAAGGCCTTCGCGAACATATCCCGCGTATTCACAAAACCAAGCTGTTTGTATGAGATCATCTGTACTCTCCTTTTATGAGACTAGCGACCATAGACTGTAGACTCAAAGCTTTGGCTCTGGTCTGGGGTCTCCAGTCTACCGTCTGTTTTTAATAGTTTTCGATCCAGATCTCGAAATTCCCCTGGGGATGATCGCATACGGGACAACGTTCCGGAGCTTTTGAGGCCTCAACGATATACCCGCACTCCAGGCATTTCCAATAGACCTTACCGTCTTTAACAAAAAGCTTGTGTTGTTCCAAAGCATTATGGAGTTTGCTATAACGCTCCTCATGACGTTTCTCGACCATCGCCACATGTTTGAACGTTCTCGCCACATCCGCAAATCCTTCTTTATCCGCTATGGCGGCAAACGCGGGATAAAGATCCGACCATTCTTCTTTTTCGCCCATGGCCGCATACTGAAGGTTATGCAGCGTATCACCAAGTGCTACCGGATAGGTCGCGTTGATCGTTACGGGATTTTCGTTAAGGCCATGCTTGATCAATTGGGTATAAAAAAGCTTGGCATGTTCCCGTTCATTTTCGGCCGTTTCCAGAAAGATGTTCGAGATCTGGCGATAGCCCTCTTTAAGAGCGATCTTGGAATAATAGGTATAGCGCATCCGGGCCTGTGATTCACCGGCAAATGATTTCATAAGATTTTCTGCTGTTTTACTTCCCTTGAATTCCACCATAGATTCCTCCTGAATTTAAAAGTGCCGCCGGAATAGGACTAAAGGGGGGCTTCCTTCCGAAACAGGGCGTATTATACCACCCCGCACAGGAGGGTAAAGAAAAAGTAGGGGTTTACTAAGAAAGCCGGAGGATTGAAAAGAGGTCTTTTTTGTTCTTGCGGAAAAGTTCGAGATCTTCCCGGGTCGCCGTCCAGGTTAACAATTTTCCCCCCTGGAAAAGCTGGAACTGAAGAGATTGATAGTCCTTAAAACCATAGCTGCGAAGCACTTCCACGAATTCCCGGGCTACACGATCCCAAAAATAAAGCACATCTTCATGAATTCCCCGATCCGGGGAATAAGCCACCTCTTTCGTCTCACGCAGAGGAGCGACTGCGTTAAACACAAATCGCGGTCCTGACCCGGGTTCGAAATGGACCGCAAGTTTAATGCTCGCAAAAGTATTGTAAATCCGCTCATCTTCGGACGCAATCCCCTGAAATCGGCGGGTAAGCTGGCGGGACAAAAAATCCCCCATCGTGATGTCCGGCGTTTTAAACTCTGTTTCCCAATTGGAAAGGCTATTCATGATCATTTCCCGGGTAAAGGAAAAATCCTGCGTTGCGGTCTTGTCATCCAGATAGGACATTGGGATGATCCGGCGTATCTTTTCCGTATCTCCGGGAGTTGAGACCTGGAACAGGTACTCTATCGTCTTGGATTTGAGATCTCCGTCTTTCGGATCTTTGGGGACAACCTCTGCTTTCACATAGACCACAATCTCGTTATCCTGAAGTTGGATGCTTCTTATATCAAGGACCATCCATCGCCCACGGCCGCGAGATAGCATAAAACCTTTCGAGTCCACAAAGAAAAACTCGCGGGCCCATTTAGCCTGCGCAGTATTCTGGAAATAACGGCTCTGGACATCGCTCGCCGCAGCTTCGTTCAAATCCCGAAAAAAATGCTTCACGGGCCGGTGCCAAAGCGCGGCACGATTCATATGAAGATCGTGAATGATCCGCTTGCGGTATTCACTTCGCGGGATATCCCAGAACCGGACCCTTTTGAGATCATCGATCTGCCCGATGAAGGTCAGATCCATGCCGCTTTTCTCAACGTCCGTAGCCTGCAAATAATAAAAGTTTATTTTTTTATCCGTACTGAGCATGACCCGCGACATGGAAAAAAGAATATCTTCGACTTTATCGATGACCTCTTCGGTCGGCTGAAAAAGATTTTCCATGTCCGTAACGCTTCCGCTCATCAGGGCCGCTTTAAGGTCCATGGCGAAGAGATGGTCGAGCGGCAAAAACACTCCCAGGGTTGTTCCCGCAAATTCAACCTCGATTTGGGGAATACCGTATTCTTCGCGGGCGATCTTCTGAAGATCTTCTTTGCAGCGGGCTTCTGGATAAGAAGCGGGTCCACAGCTCGAAAAAATGGTGGAAGAAAAAATACAAAACAGAGCTAGAAAAAAACGGGGCAGCCACCCCAAAAGTTCAAGGAAACTGTCCTTTGTCTTTTGTTTCATTTTTTGAATGGTCGACAAGGACTGCCCCAATTTTCGCTATGCTTCAATTGATAAGAATTGGGACTGTTCCGTTTTCCAGGAAAAATTTTTCTCCGATCCAAAGTCTTAAACCTTCGGCGGCTCATTACCTGGCATGTAGCTACCAAACTTCCTCGGATTGGCCTTTCCGAATTCACTAAAGATGGCCTCAATCTCATCATAATCGAGTTCTTGTTTTGTCAAAAGCTCGTGAGCAAAACGTTCGAAAAGATCTTTTTCCTTCCGAAGAAGTGTTTCGACTTCGTTCATACAATCCCTGAGAATCTTGTCTACATCCTGGTTGAGACGCATCTTCACATCTTCGGAAAGAAGAAGGGCATTGCCTTCCTTATAGACCGTATAATCCCCGATCATCCCGGAAGGCCCCATGCCAAGCACCCATACCATGAAATGGGCGAGATTCATTGCCTGTTTGAAATCCGAGGTTACACCCGTCGTTGTGGTATTGAACTTAAGTTTTTCAGCCACATAACCCGCAAGGCAGATCTTGATATCGGCAACCAGGGTTTCGCGATCCCGGCCATGCCATTCCTCGATCGAGGTGGGATGAACAACGCCGAGCGATGATTTCCTCGGGATGATCGAAGCTTTGAACACATCATCGCGCGGATGCGACAGATAGGTAACGATCAAATGTCCGCTTTCGTGGTAAGCGGTCATTTCACGCTCGCGGGCATTGATCGTAAGCTTCTGCTTCATTCCGAGCTCGATGCGCTCGATAGCTTCCGAGATCTCCTTCAGCCCGACCACATCTTTTTTGTTCCGTGTGGCGATCAGGGCGGATTCTTTCACGATATTTTCAATATCCGCCGGCGACTTATCAACCGCTTTGCGCGCAAGGCGCTTGCAATCGATCGCCGCTTCGTATTTGATCTTGCTCAAATAATAGCGGAAAAGCGCTTCACGGCCTTCCAAGCTTGGTTTTTTGATATAAACTTTCCGGTCAAAACGTCCCGGACGAAGGAGCGCCGGGTCCAAAATGTCTTCGGCCGCGTTCGTCGCGCCGATCACGATGATATTTTCAGCTTTATCGCTTAATCCGTCCATGGCAACGAGTAACTGGTTCTGGGTGGTGTTGCCTTCGCCGCTGCCGAATTGATTGAAAGTCCGGCGCTGTCCCATCGCGTCCAACTCATCGATAAAGACGATGCAACCGCCGAATCCATAGGCCAGTCTTGTCGCTTTCTTAAAAAGTTGACGCACCCGGCTTGCGCCCACACCGACAAAGATCTCATTGAACTCGCTTGCGGCCATGGAAAGGAACGGAAGTCCCGCTTCGGTGGCGATGGCTTTTGCAAGGTACGTCTTCCCGCATCCCGGAGGCCCCATCATTAGAATGCCACGCAGGATCTTGCCACCGATCTTTTTCAAGCGCGCATGGTCCTTGATCAGCTGGACCACCTCCCAGCATTCGTCTTTGGCCTCGTCGATACCGATCACATCGGAGAATTTGACATTGACGTTATTTGCTTTGATGTTCTTTTTATCGAGCTTTGAGAAACCCCCGCGAAAAATGACCATGTAAAGATAGACGAAGATCACGGAGTTGAGGATCACCATCAATATCTGGAGGGGTAATTGGGCGAGCGTGATATTCCGGTAATAACTCTCGAGAGAAGCCATGCCCCAGATTGATAAGATCACGAGAAGGAATGCGGCAAGAATGATGGAGGTCTTGACCCAATGATCCATCCAAAATAATTTCAAACGACGCCATTTATTCATACAAAACCGCCTTTTCTAAAGAAGGTTAGCGGGAAATACCCCGCAGAAAAACAGTGAGGATTATACCTGTTTTACTTCAAAAACACACTTACTAGAATTTCGACAATCCGGAAAGAGTCTTAACATGGCCGTAAAGGCGGCATTACCACCAATAATCTTTACTTGGACCGGAGGAAGCATTTTCGTCATCCGAGTCTGGAACATGCTTTTCTTTCGCGCCGGAATCCGCAACGCTTTGCCCTTCGGAGGTCTCTTCGGAAGAAGATTGAGGGCTTTCAGCCGACTCTTCCCACCATCCCTCAGTCCCCACAGGTTCTTTGGCAACTTCGGTCATAGCGTCTTCGGTGGATGACTTTCCGTCTTTTTCATAAGGAGGGTCGATAAAAAAAGCCTCACGGGGATTGTTCTTAACGTTGTACAGCAACGGCCCTTTCTTTCCCTCTTTTTCTTCTTCCTTTTTCTGTTCGTAAAGAATGGGATTGGTCTGCGTATCCCGGATAGGGTCCTCCGCTTTCCGGACCGTCCCGAGGTTCAGAATTGCAAGCGCGCTCAAAAAGATGAAAGTTATAGCTTTGGTGTTCATGTGTAAAGGATAGCCGATAAAAACATAAAGCGCAACGGAACTCGGGACTAGTTCCTCGGGACTCGTAAAAAACGAGGGATCAAAACGAGTCCCGAGCTACGAGTCCCCTAGATATTTCTTAAGATAACGTCCTGTATAGGACCTTTCACAGGCCGTCAGTCCGGCGATATCCCCCTGATAAACCACTTCCCCACCTTTTTCACCGCCCTCAGGCCCTAGATCGATCACATGATCGGCAAGGCGGACCAAGCCCAGATGATGTTCGATCACAAGGATCGAATGGCCGTGGCTTAAAAGCTCTTCGAACGCCCGGACAAGATGATGGACATCATCTTCATGAAGCCCGGTCGTCGGCTCATCCAGAAGATAAAGCGAGGGGCCGGAAGCCCCGATAGAAAGTTCATAGGCGAGCTTGAGGCGCTGCGCCTCGCCGCCTGAAAGGGTCAACGTCGGCTGGCCTAGCTGCAGATACCCCAGACCGATCTTTTTGAGCACGGAAAGTTTCTCGGCAAGACCCTTGTGGCGGCCCAGAAAATCGAACGCTTCATCAACCGTCATGTGAAGCACTTGGTCGATATTCTTGCCTTCATAATGGATCTCGAGGACTTCGGGCTTGAAACGCTTGCCATGGCATTCTTCACACGGGACAAAAATATCCGCCAGGAAATGCATCTCCACTTTGACCGCTCCGTCGCCTTCGCAGACCGGGCAGCGTCCTTTGGCGACATTAAAGGAAAAATGGCCGGCATCGAACCCCTCGCGCTTGGCCTCGGATGTCGCCGCGAAGATCTTCCGTATATCCTCAAATGCCTTCATATAAGTCGCGGGATTGGAACGCGGCGAACGCCCCAGGGGCGATTGGTCGATCAAGACCATATCAGCAATATGTTCGAATCCCTGGATCTTTTTGACGGCCCCGGTCTCTTCCTGGGATACGGGGCGGCCCTTGAACTTGAGAAAATGGCTGTAGAGGATCTCATAAAGGAATGTACTTTTCCCGGAACCGGAAACACCGGTCAGCGCTGTAAATTTCCCGAGAGGTATCTCGATATCAATATCTTTCAAATTGTGGGCCCGCGCGCCCTGGACAATGATCTTTTGCTTCGAAGGACCGCTTTTCGAAACCTTCCACTCGATCTTTCGCTTCCCGGTCAAATATTCGCCCGTGACGGAATCCGAGCGCCGTTTAAGTTCGTCGACATTTCCCTGAAAAATAAGTTCTCCGCCTTGGGCGCCTCCTGCCGGCCCAAGATCGATCACGCAGTCCGCGGCACTGATCATGGTGCGGTCATGTTCCACGACCACGACCGTATTGCCGAGATCCCGAAGTTTTCTGAGGAGGCTGATCAGCATCTGATTGTCGCGTTCGTGAAGGCCGATCGAGGGTTCATCCAGCACATAAAGCGTATCGACCAGGGCCGACCCCAACGAACTCGCCAGATGGATCCTTTCTACTTCCCCGCCCGAAAGAGTGCGGGACATGCGATCAAGCGTCAAATAGCCAAGCCCTACCTCTTTTAAGAACCTGACGCGGTTGAGAAGTTCCGCCTGGACGGGCTCGACCTTTTCTTTTTCTTCCGGGGTCCATTCCAAGGTCTCAAGGAATTTGAGAAGTTCCTCGACGCTCAAGGCCTGGACCTCGGCGATATTTTTTTTCTGGATCAAAAAATCGAGCGCCTCGGGCTTGAGCCTTGAAATGCGACAAGTCTCGCAAGGCATATATCCACGATAGCGATTAAGGAAGATCCGCACGTGCATTTTGTAAGTTTTTTTGTTCATGTATTCGAAGAAATCCCGGACGCTCACAAAATCATCCCCCGCATAGCCCTCAAGGATCCATGCGCGGTATTGGGGTTTGAGTTTCGCCCATGGCGTGCGCGTGGGGATACGCTTGCGTTCGCAGAAATCAAGAAGCTGCCCTTGTTCCCAACGGGTGCTGGCTTTGGTCCAAGGCTCGATAGCTCCGTCACGGATCGACTTGCCGGGATCCGGAACAACAAGGTCCCAATCGATCGTGATCACACGTCCAAATCCCTGACAGGCCGGGCACGCGCCAAGCGGACTGTTAAATGAAAAAAGGTTTGGCGTTGGTTCCGGGAATGATCGCCCGCATGAAGAACACCTGGGTTTTTCGGAAAACCCCAGAACCTTACCGGCGACCCATCCTTGCGCCTCTCCGCGCCCCAAACGAAACGCTTGTTCCAGGGAATCTGTAAGACGTTCTCTGTTCGCCTCCCCCAGCTTCAAAAGATCCACGTTTACCAGGAGTTCTTTGGGAGCGGATTTTTTCCCGAGCAAACTATCCGTACTGAGCCACGCACTGTCATAAAAAAATTCGCTGAATCCTTGACGTTCTAGTTCTTCCAGGCCCTCGCGAAAGTACTTGCGACTTTTCTTGCCCAACGATACCTGAAAAACAATGCGCACTTCTTTGCCGGAAAATTCCTCGAGAAGGCGGGTCGCAGCTTTAGCAGTGTCGTATTTTTCTACCGGAATACGACAGACAGGGCATCGCAAACGGCCCGCTCGGGTAAATAAGACCCGCAAGTGATCATTGATCTCGGTTTGTGTCCCGACCGTCGAACGCGCATTGGTGATAACATTCTTCGATTGGATGGCTAAAGCGGGAGGAATGCCGGAAGCGGACTCAAGATCGGGCTTAGCCATTCGCTCCAGGAACTGGCGCGCGTAGGCGGAAACAGATTCAATATAACGGCGCTGGCCTTCAGCGTAAAGCGTGTCGAAAGCTAGGGAAGATTTTCCGGAGCCAGAGACACCGGTAACGACATAAAGTTTCCGATGCGGAAGATCCAGATCGAGGTTCTTTAGATTGTGGGTCTTGACCCCACGAAGCCGGACCGCATTCAAAGGAAGGTCAGGGCTTGCCCCGGCCTCTATCCTGACTTTTATTTTCTTTTCCATTACGGTAGTCAGGATTGCCCCAATTTCCACACTTGGAAATCGAATAGAATTGGGACTATTTTCTTTTCCTGAAAGGTTGCCAGGGCTAGCCCCATTAACCTTTAACTTTGGTTTGATAGAGAATGGGATTTGATCTCGATGGCCAGGGCCGATGCGACCGCTTTCATGAGCTCGCCGCCCCCGAAGACTTTCTGGCTCTCTGGGGCAATCGACACTGACGTGGTCCCGCGATCCACGCGCTTGACCATGAAAGTAACGG
>AMWB02114545.1_pt2 | contig 20775 bp, 14 predicted proteins | sample 200311 | NCBI WGS metagenome assembly AMWB02 (sample SAMN02737377, study PRJNA173069) | bioreactor metagenome | biome: anode biofilm in microbial fuel cells | place: USA: California | collected 2010-12-16 | reverse complement strand
CGTAAAACGTCTCCCATCCGTCAAAGCCCATGGCTGCGGCAAGCCGCGCCCGCCCCGGGACATCGCCCGGCAGAACATGGGTCTGGGCGTCGGCGAACGCCTGGAGGCGGTGCTCGGTGTTCCGCAGAAAAACGTAGGCGTCCTGAAGCGTCGTGCAGGTATGGGCGGTGATATAGCCCTCCTGTGCCAGCAGGGCCAGCACCGCGTGAATGCGCCGCTCCTGGAGGGCCGGGATGACGCCGCCGCGGATGAGCTGGAAGACCTGGCCGAAAAACTCCACCTCACGGATGCCGCCGGGGCCCAGCTTGACGTGGTCGGCCATGCCCTTGCGCCGCACCTCCAGGGCGATCATCTGCTTCATGTCGCGCAGGGAGGCGAACACCCCGAAATCGAGATACCGCCGGTAGATGAACGGCTTGAGGGACGCGGCGAGACGGTTGCCGGCATCCGTATCGCCGGCCACCGGCCGGGCCTTGATCCAGGCGTAGCGCTCCCATTCGCGCCCCTGTTCCTGGTAATAGGATTCGACGGCGTCGAAGCTCATGGCCAAGGGTCCCGATTCGCCGTAGGGCCGGAGGTTCATGTCGACCCGGAAGACAAAGCCGTCGACCGTGGTCGCCCCCAATGTATGGATCAGCCTTCGGGCGAGCCGTGTAAAGAAATCCTGGCTGGAAATCTGTCGCGGGCCGCCTTCGGTCTCTCCCGCTTCGGGATAGGCGAAGATCAGGTCGATATCCGATGAAAAGTTGAGCTCCCCCGCCCCGAGCTTGCCCATGCCGAAGACCACGAGACGCTCGGGGCGCCCCTGCCGGTCGACCGGCGTGCCGAAGCTGGTGCAATGCCACCGGTAGAGCCGCGACAGAGCGGCATCCGTGCAGGCCTCGGCAAGGCGGGAGAGGTCTTTGACGGTCTCCCAGAGATCGGCAAGGCCGCAGAGGTCCCGAAAGGCGATCCGGGTCATTTCCCGCCGGCGGAAGCGCCGGAGGATCCGGCAAAGCGCCGCCTCGTCCAAGACGGCTTCGAGCAGCGCCTCCAGGCACCCGGTGTAGGCCGCGGCATCGTAGCTGCGGTAAAGATCGCCGCTTTCCAGCAGGGCCGCCGTCATGTCGGGATGACGGACGCAGTTTTTCAAGATGAAATCGCTGACGGCAAAGGCCTGCTTCAGATGGCGTTCCAGTCGGGGAGAGATGAACGCTTCGGCGCGCCGGTACGCGGGCGACGCATGAAATTCGTCCCACCGTTTTTGGGCCTCGTGGGCCATCTCATGGGAAAGCACGATCGACTCCCGCATTCTTTTTTCGCCCCGCCAAAGGTAAACATCATGATGTCGAAGGGTTAATCTACCACCGATATCCCCGGCGAACAATGAAAAAAGATGCCGATTCCCCTTTTCCCGGAGGATCGATCCATGCTACAGCAGGCCTATGCATGCAAACCGGCAGGCCTTGAAATTTGAGTGATTTCCAACCAGACAGAATGCCGGAAAGATGATCTATGGAGATCATCCGGGGAGATAATATGGACAGAGCCGTTCTCATCGCGCGCGCGCGCGGCGACCGACCAGCCGACCTGCTGCTGAAAGGCGGCCGGCTGGTCAACGTTTTTTCGGGCCGGATCGAGCAGGTCGACATTGCCGTGGCCGGCGGATATGTTGTCGGCTTCGGGGATTATGACGCCTTATCCGTCGTCGATCTGGGCGGCAGGTTCATAGCACCCGGCTTTATCGACGCGCATCTCCACATCGAAAGCGCCATGGCATCGGTCGGCGCATTCGCCCGGGCGGTGCTGCCCCTGGGGACGACCACCGTCGTCGCCGATCCCCACGAAATCGCCAATGTGATGGGGGCCGCCGGCATCCGCTACATGCTGGCATCGGCCGAAAACCAGCCCGTCAACATCTATTACAGCCTCCCTTCATGCGTCCCCGCCACCGCCATGGAGACCGCCGGCGCGGCCCTGGGGGCTACGGAGCTCGCGCCGTTCATGGGCGAACGGCGCATCCGGGCGCTGGCCGAGGTGATGAACTTTCCGGGGGTCGTCGCAGGGGATCCGGCCGTCCTGGAAAAGATCGCCCTGGCCCGGCACTGGAATAAACGGGTCGACGGCCACGCCCCGGGGCTTGCCGGCAAAGCCCTCGCCGCCTACGCCGCGGCGGGAATCACGAGCGACCACGAATGCACCACCCCGGCCGAGGCCGCCGCAAAACTGGCCCTGGGCATGCACATCATGGTCCGGGAGGGCACCGGCGCCCGCAACCTTGCGGCGCTGCTGCCGGCGATCACCCATAAAACCATGGACCGCATGATGTGGTGCACCGACGACCGCCATCCCCACGACATCCTGTCGGAAGGACATGTCGATCACATCATCCGCAGGGCCATCGCGCTGGGCCTCGACCCCGTCACCGCCATCCGCATGGGCACGCTCCACCCGGCCCGCTATTTCGGGCTTCACGATGCCGGAGCTCTGGCGCCCGGCAGGCGGGCCGATATGGTCATTTTTCCGGACCTCGACGCCCCCCGGGCGGAGACGGTCTACATTGGTGGCCGGCCGGCGGCCGAAAACGGCAGGATGCGCCCCGAGATCCCGCGGCCGCCCTCTCCGGACGTCCCGCAGGCCATGCATCTTCTGCCGGAAGCGGTCGATTTTTCCATTCCGGCCACGGGCCGGCGCATCCGGGTCATCGACGTCATCCCCGACCAGCTCGTAACCGGGCAGTCCGTCATGGATGCGCGGATCGACGGCAACATGGCCGTGGCCGATCCCGGACGGGATATCCTCAAGATCGCCGTGGTCGAGCGTTATACCGGAAACGGCGGGACCGGAAAGGGGTTCATCCGGGGCTTCGGCCTGCGCCGGGGAGCCCTGGCGTCGAGTGTGGCCCACGATTCCCACAACATCATCGTGGTCGGCACCGACGACGCGGCGATGAGCGCGGCCCTTGCGGCCGTCGTCCGGATGGGCGGCGGGCTGTGCGCGGCGTGCGAGGGTGCGATCCGCGCCGCGCTGCCCCTGCCGATCGCCGGCCTCATGTCTCCCGATCCCATGGACGCGATCAAGAGCCGGTTGGACGATCTGCTCGCCGCGGCCCGCGACATGGGCGCCACCCTTCACGATCCGTTCATGACCTTAAGCTTCATGGCGCTTCCGGTCATCCCGGCCTTGAAGCTGACGGACCGCGGCCTCGTGGATGTGGAGCGCTTCGAAGTGGTTCCTTTATTCACGGACTGACGCGTTACATCGAACCATTCCGTGTCCTCGATTTGAACATATGAAAGCTTCTGAAAGGCATAAGGATGATAGTGGACGGAAAAGAGATGCGGCCGATATGGCTGGATGCGGACATGAAGACGGTCAAGGTGATCGACCAGCGGCGTCTTCCTCACGATTTTGTCATCATGGATATCCGGACCCTTGACGAGATCATTTACGCCGTCCGGGAGATGGTCGTGCGGGGCGCTCCCCTCATCGGCGCTGCGGCGGCCTACGGCATGGTTCTCATCGTCTTGAACGCGCCGGACCCGTCGGTGCCGGATGATTATCTTGCGAGGGAAAGCGCGCGGCTCAAGGCGGCCCGCCCCACGGCGGTCAACCTGGCATGGGCCGTCGACCGGATGGCGCAGGCGATTGTGTCGGCCGAAACCCCGGCGGGCAAAATGGCGGCCGCGCTCCAGGCGGCGGAAGAGATCATCGCGCTCGAGGTCGACAACTGCCGCAGGATCGGCGCGCACGGGCTGCCGCTTGTCCGTGATATCGGAGAGAAAAAAAACGGCGGGCCCGTCAACATCCTGACCCACTGCAACGCCGGATGGCTCGCCTGCATCGAATACGGCACGGCCACGGCGCCGATGTACGCGGCGCACGCGGCGGGCATCGACATCCATGTGTGGGTCGACGAAACCCGGCCTCTCAACCAGGGCGCGCGGCTCACGGCGTGGGAACTGGGCAAGGCGGGCATTCCCCATACGGTCGTCACCGACAACGCCGGCGGCCATCTCATGCAGCACGGCCTGGTCGACATGGTGATCACCGGCACCGACCGGACCACCCGGACCGGCGACGTGGCCAACAAGATCGGCACCTACCTCAAGGCCCTGGCCGCCCGGGACAATAACGTCCCCTTCTATGTCGCCCTGCCGTCGACCACCTTCGACTGGACGCTCACCGACGGCGTCCGCGGCATTCCCATCGAAGAGCGCAACCCCGACGAGGTGCGCTATGTCCAGGGAACGAGTGACGGCATGATCAGAAACGTCCTGGTGCCGCCGGAAAACAGCCCTGCGGGAAACTACGCTTTCGATGTCACCCCCGCCCGCCTCGTGACCGGCTTCATCACCGAACGCGGCATCTGCCGGGCAACGGCGGCGGACATCGGTCGATTGTTCCCCGAGCGGTAAAACAACCCCTCTCCCGACGGATACGCATCATTGCTCAGGCCCTCGTAGGTTGGGGCGACGAAGGAAGCCCAACATTCAATCGGTCAACCATACCGATGAATTTCTTGGGCTGGATGCACACGAAGAGGACTAGAAACGCGTGGCAGCCCAATCGCCGACGTTGTTCGGCGCTGTCTATTGATAGGTTTTATCTATCACTTTAACCATATTATTTACTGATTGTCTTCGACCATATGACCCATAGCTTATCCGGCAATGGGAGCACAGAGAATCTCGGTTCTCATCCATCTCAATGGTATCGCATGCTCCTGAAGTTAAATAACCCATCAATAGAGGTAACCAAAATGAAAAATATAAAATTGATGATCGTATGGATCCTTATTCTCGTGATGCCGGCTGCGGCATTGGCCGGGAGCGATGGAACGTGGAAGAAACAATCGGGCGCCATGAACAAGCAGGACATCGTCGATACGGCCGTGGCGGCAGGTTCTTTCAACACCCTGGCCCAAGCTCTGCAGGCCGCGGATCTGGTGGCTACGTTGAAAAGCCAAGGACCGTTCACCGTTTTCGCACCCACGGACGAAGCCTTTGCCAAACTACCGCCGGGAACCCTGGAAAACCTGCTCAAACCGGAAAATAAATCCCAGCTTCAGGCCATTTTGACCTACCATGTTGTTTCGGGCAAGGTCATGTCATCGGATGCCGCCAAACTCAGTTCGGCCAAAACGGTCAATGGCCAGAGCTTTCGCATCCGTGACACGGGCAACGGGCTGATGGTCGACGACGCGAACGTGGCAACAGCGGATATCCTCGCCAGCAACGGCGTGATTCATGTGATCGATCAGGTGATTCTTCCCAATTAAAAGCTTGGTCGATCCTGAAGACGGACCGAGCAATGGATAGGCATGAGGAATAGATGTTGTTGTATCGGGCCGGCCGCGCGCAGAGATGCTCCGGCCGGCCTTTGGCTACTTCGTCGGCGTAAAACTGAATTTCTGTCCGCCGATGGCCGCCTCGTACATCAAACCGCCTTTGGTGTGCACGAATACCGCCATGCCTTTGTGATAACTGGTGTCAGCCTGTTTGCCGGTCGCCGGTCCGGCGCTGACGCCCGCGGTGGCGCCCTGGGTGCCCGCTTTGGCCTGCGCGCCGGCGGTGATCGCCACGGCCGATGCCGCCGCGTCAAATTCGAACTCACCGCTGGTGAACTCGTCATATGCCCGCTTGTCCTCGAAAAAAATCATCTCGCTGAACGCCTGACCGCCCGCTTGAAAACCCACGGATACCTTGACCAGCGAAGCCTCGCCGGTCACCACGCCGTGTCGGTAGACCCGGCCTTTCCCGTAGGCCCCGCCGACGACGAAGCCGGCCTTGCCGATCACCGGAAAAACCGCGTAGCCGTATGAATTCTTGAAAAAGGGCTGGACCGCTTCAGACTGCTTGTAGACGGCGATGGTGTCGGTGTATTCGTTGGCCGCAGCCGGCATCGACATCGCCAACACCGCCATCATGGCACATACAACGATTGAATAACGATACATTTTCATCATGGCCACTCCTTTCGTCACTTTGCGTTCTGCTTCGGGTTATGACGTTCTGAAACATTCCGTATGAAAAAACTTGACTGTCAAACTCCTCTGGCTTCCGTCCGTCGTCATCACATTGAAATACATGAGATATGACACATCCGGACGTACCATAGGGTAATCAGCAGTCTCGTTTTTACAATAGGGAGTTATATTTCATTTGTCCAATTTTTAAGAGAGAATTCACTCGAAAAAATCCCGGAAGGAAAGAGGCCGCCTCAGCCGTTCCGGCCGGCCGGTGGATCAGAGGCACCGGGCTGGTTCACGGGACACCGCAGAATGGCGCAGGTGCCTCCTCCCTCCCGGCGTTCAAGCGTCAGCGACGCGCCGATGAGACGGCTGCGCAGGAGCATGGAGGAGAGCCCCATTCCCTTCCGGCGAACACGGGCGAGGCCGTCTTGCAGACGGAGAAAGGCCTTCCCGTTGTCTTCTATACGGATTTCGATGTGGTCCGCGACTTTGCGGGTAGAGATGCGAACGGAAGAGGCCTGGGCATGCTTGCTGATATTGGTAAGAAGCTCCTGGGTGATGCGGTAGATGGAGATCTCAGCTTTAAAATCGAAGTGAGGGTCGGCCAGGGCCGAAACGTCGCCGTCGACCCGGATGCCTGTGATCTCCGAAAAATCCGCGATGAGCCCCTCCATGGCGGGCACCAGCCCTAAATCTTTCAGAATGGACGGGGTGAGACCGTGCAGCAGGTTTCTGACATTTTCGATGATCCGGTCGGTGAAATCGAGCGCGTTTTTAAAGTCGGCCTTTAGCGTGTTCTGCTCTTCCGGCAGGCGGTCGGCCAGGTTCCACAGGGTAATCTTGAGATAGTTGAGATCCTGTCCGGTCTGATCATGGAGTTCGGCCGCAATCCATTTTCGTTCCGTCTCCTGCGCCTGCAGCAGGAGGGACGAAATGCGCCCGAGTTCGTCGAGGGAGACGGCGAGCCGCTCTGCGAGCATGACGCGGTTGATGATGATCCCCAGGTGGCCGGCCAGTTCCTCCAGGGCCGCGACGACCCTCGGGGGAAAGCGTCCCTCCCGAAGATCGGCGGCATGAATGAGGCCCGTCTTTGTGCCGCCCACGGTGATCGGCACCAGGGTCATGGATTCAAAGCCGTACAGATGACAGATCTGCCTGGCCGACGCCTTCAAGGCTGCCGGCAACGACCGGAGAAATCGAGTGACGCCGTTGATGTGATATGATCCGCTCCGGGTAAAGAAGGGGTCGTCCGCCGGGATTGCGCCGCGAAGGACGGCCATGCACATGCACGGTTCGGGACACGTCGCCGGAGACGCGGCGATCTCGCGGAATGAGGGGCTGAATCCATCCCAGACCCGGTAGGGAAAGCCGCCCTTGTCATCGATGACGCGGATGCCCACGGCGCCGCAGTCGACAAAGCCCTTGATTTCGGCCACGACAAGTTTCAACAGGTCGAAAAGCGTGGAAGACTGGTTGGCAAATTCGGTACACCGCTCGATCAGCACTCTTTTTTTCCGGGCCCATATCCGGTCGGAGATATCGATAACGGCAATGCGGATGGTCGCAGGATCGAATCGCCGGCTGTGGAGGCGTGCATGGACGACGAGATCCCTTCCTTTTTTCAGCCGGAGCTCACACGAGCCGCCCGATCCGGCATCTTCCATGTTCTTGCGGTGAAGATAGAAGATGTCCTGGTCTTCCCGCCGGATCAGATCGGTCACCCGACCGCCGATGAGCTCTCCTCTGGGAACGCCGACCATGGCCGCGAAGGTGATGTTGGCCTCCTCGATCCTGCCGCCGGCGTCGATCGTCAGGTATCCGATCGGAGCGAAATCGAAAAGGCTCGCATACCGGCTGCCCAGCTGTTCGAGCATGACCCTGGAATCCTCGAGCGCCGCGACGTTGACGGCCAGCGCCTCCTTCTGGGCTTCCAGTTCGTCCTGGTAAACCCGAAGCTCCTGCAGCAGACGATCCGGATGGTCCGGTGAGGATCGGACGGCGCTCTTCGCTGATCCCTCGGCAACGGGTTTTCCGGTACCGGCGCTGTCGGCCGGCGGGGAGCCTTTCATCCGTATGTTCTCCTTTTCCGGGGGTCGCCGGTCTCGCAAAAAGACCTTAGAACATCTATCCCAGGCCTTGCCGGATCACGATTGTCGGGGCATGGCGCTCTTTTCGGAACGATTGTCCGGCGCGCGTTCGATGGCGGCAAACTCGACCGGCCGCCCGTTGTCATCCGTGAGAAGGGTGACGAAGACCCAGATGTCTACGGTGCGTCCGTCGCGGGTCAGCCGCTGCGACCTGAACGGCCTGCACTGTTCACCGCGCTGGAGCCGCTGCGCCACGTGATCGTATTCATCCCGATATGCCTCCGGCGTGATCTCCCGGATCCGCAGCCGCAACGCTTCTTCAGGGCTCCAGCCGTAGCGCTGCGCGGCCTTGCCGTTCCAGGCCAGTATGTTGCCGGCAAAATCCTGAATCATGACGGCGTCGGATGATTTTTCGAACAGATCGGTCATGCGCTGCAGTTTTTCGGCCTGTCGGGTCTTGGTGATGTCGATGAAGGCGATCGTCACCCCGTCGACGACATTTTCCGTCGTCCGATACGGCAGGATGCGCATCTCGTACCACCGGCCGTCCCTGTCTTGCACCTCGACCGTCTTCCGGACCAGTTTCTGCATGACCTCCCAGGCGGGTTCGAACAGGTCGGCCCCCGCCAGATTGGTGGTGATGTCGGTAATGGGCCTGCCGATGTCGGCGTGCCGCAGGTTGATGATGCGGGTGACGGCCGGGGTGAAACGGCGGACGCAGAGCTCCAGGTTCAGAAAAAGGGAGGCGACCTCCGTGCTTTCCAGAAGATTGTTGATGTCGTTGTTCGATTTGGTCAGCTCGTCGATCTTCTGCTGAAGCTCGGTGTTCACCGTCACCAGCTCTTCGTTGGTCGACTGAAGCTCTTCGCGGGAGGTCTCGAGCTCTTCGTTGGCGCTCTGCAGCTCTTCGTTCACGGACTGAAGCTCTTCGTTGGTCGCCTTGAACTCCTCGTTGGAGGCCTCCATCTCCCCGACGGTACTCTGCAGATACCATCTTGCCGACTCCAGCTCATCCATGAGACGGCGGACGAGCGGGTTCCCGGCGGCCTCTTTCGCCTGGTCGGCTTGCGTCTCCTCCGTCAGCCGGTCCTTTTCGATGAACATCACGATATAGAGGTCTCTGCCGGACATCTTTTCAGCCACCGGCCGAACAATGAGGTCAACACTCACCTCGTCCTCCAGGTAGTTGACCCGAAGCCCGCTGCAGACGACCTGCTCTTTCGTCCTGACCGCCTGCTTGAGGGAGGATTTGAGTTTGTAAAACAATCCCTCGCGGGCCATCTGCAGGATTTTGAAAGAGGCCTTGCCCTTCGGCGGCTTCAGATACCGGTCGGTCTGGCCGATAAAATGAAGAATTTCGAAATTATGGTCGATCAGCACCGACGGCGGCGCGAATTCATCCAAAACAATGCGTTCCGTCAGGTTGAAGATATCCATTTCGGGGGTTTTGAATGTTTCGTCTTCGGGCAGCGGCAGGGATCGGAACGCCGCCGTCGGCAGATGTTGAAAACTATGGTAATCCTTCCCGTTCGTTTCCATCCGCCTGAAAATTTTGTATTTGATCGAAACCGGAGCGTAAAGGCCGCTCTGTTCCCCGATCGATTCCGAGGGGCCCAGAAAAAGTACGCCGCCGGGGTTCAGGGCATAGTGCATCGTCTGAAGAACCCGGCGCTGCAGGTCCTGCTTCAGGTAGATAAGCAGATTGCGGCAGCTGACCAGATCCATCCGTGAAAACGGCGGATCCTCGATCAGATTCTGGATCGAAAAGACGATCATGTCGCGAATCTGTTCCCGGACCTTGAAACCGTTATCCGTCGGGGAAAAGAACCGGTCGAGTCTTTTGGGGGAAACATCCGCGGCGATATTCTTTCCATACTCCCCGACGCGTGCGGTGCTGATCGCCGCGGCGTCGATATCGCTTGCGAACATCTGGATCTTGCAGTGGATGTCGAGCTGGTCCATGGTTTCGGCGAACAGAATGGCGATGGTGTAGGCCTCCTCGCCGGTGGAGCAGCCCGGCACCCAGATCCGGATGTAGTCGGCGGCCTTTTTCTGCCGCGACAGCGGAACGAGCACCTCGTCCCGGAGGGCGTCGAAGGCGTTGGGATCCCTGAAAAAACTGGTCACCCCGATCAGCATGTCTTTCAGAAGCCGCGCGGGTTCGGCCGCGTCCTCCTTCAGGACCCTCACATAGTCCGCCAGCCGGTCAACCTGATGAACGGCCATGCGGCGCGCGATGCGCCGGTTGACGGTCGTCTGCTTGTAGCTGGAGAAGTCGTATTTCGTTTTCTGGCGCAGCAGCGAAAAAATCTGCTTCAGGTGCCGGTCGTTGCCGTCATGCATCGTTGAGATATCCGTGTCACGGCGAAGGTAGGGATGAGCGACCACCTCGATGATTTTGGAGGGAAGCTCGTGGACGGGCAGAACGAAATCGACCATGCCGGTGGCGATGGCCGCTTCGGGCATGCCGGCATATTTGGCATTGTCGGGACGCTGGCAAAAGACCAGACCGCCCGCCGCCTTGACCGCCTTGACGCCCGCGGCGCCGTCGCTCGCCGTTCCCGAAAGGACGACACAGACGGCCTTCTCCTCCATGCTTTCGGCCAACGATCGGAAAAAATGGTCGATCGGAAGCGGAATTCCGCCCGTCTCCTTGAAGGGCGGGATGCGCCGCAGCATGCGTTTGTCGAGCGAGATGAATTTGCTCGGCGGGTTGACATAGATGCAGCCCGGTTCAACCTTCCGGTCCTCCCCCAGTTCAATGACGCGAAGCGCTGTTTTCCGGGCCAGAAGATCCGCGAGGGAGCTTTTGTGCTGAGGGCTCATATGCTGAATGACGACAACGGCCATGTTGCTGTGAGCGGGCAGATGCGCGAAAAAGATCTCCAGCGCCTCGAGACCGCCGGCCGAGGCGCCGATCCCGACGACCGGAAAATCCGGAAGTTCCTTTTCATGCGACACACCTGCCGTGGGAGCAGGCTTTTTCTCTTTGGATTTTCCCGGAGGCGGTGTCGGTCCGGCCTTGAGGGTTTTTGCCGGTTTTGCCGGATCCTGAGGCGGGGGAGGGCTCATCGAGGCATTCCTTTCGATACCGGAAAAAATACGGCCAGGCCACTGCCACATGCAGTATAATTCTTTCTTTTTGTTGCAATATACCTCATGCCGACATGGAAGGAAAGTTTATTTTCCAGCATATATTTAAAGACGCTGCTTTCATCGCAGAAATTCATGATCGGGAAAATACGGGATTAAACCCATTGTATTCCTGAGTGGAAAAATATAATTTTATTTCAACATCTCAAAAGTGATGATGAAATCCTGTAATGACAGGTTTTCATAACACCGTCAGGGGGCATCTCTGCCGGATTACCGTACCTATAGAATAAGGAGAATTTTCCATGTTGAAACTCAGAAAAATGCAGACGTTCGGGTGGGTCGCCGTGGTGTTGTTCGCGTTTGTCCTGGCAGCATGTCAAACCCCGGCGGGAAGAAGCGCCGGCGCCGTCGTCGACGATTCGACCATTACCACGAAGGTCAAAGCAAAGCTGTTCGACGATGAGATGCTGAGCGGATTTGCCATATCGGTCGAGACCTTCAAGGGCCAGGTGACGCTGACCGGCGCGGTCGACAACGCGGAGATGAAAGCGCGCGCCACGGATGTGGCCCAGTCGGTAACGGGCGTCAAAAAGGTCAACAACCTGTTGGAGATAAAATAGCTTCCCGGACGCGTTTTTCCATGGTTGCCGCCGTATCTGTTCATCCGGCCGGCGGCAGCCGCTAAACCCTTGTTCCCGTCCGCGTACCCACGTTTTGAAACGGTTGTTTCATCTTGCCCCTGAAGAAAAGCGGTAGTCGTTTTTTCCCTCTTTTTTGGCCTGGTACATGGCATCGTCGGCCTTTTTCAGCAATACGTCGAGATCCTTTCCGTCATGGGGATAGAGGCTGATGCCGATGCTGGCGCCGATTTTCGGCGCATGGCCGTCGACCGAAAACGGCGCCTCCAGGGCCTCGATAATCTTCCGGGCCACACGCTGCGCCCCGGCCGGGGTTTCGACCGCCGGAAGAATGACGGTGAATTCATCCCCGCCCATCCTGGCGACCGTGTCCGATTCCCGCAGGCATTTCAGCAGGCGGTCCGAAGCCTCGACCAGCAGCGCGTCCCCCGAGCCGTGCCCCAGGGTGTCGTTGACCGTCTTGAACCCGTCGAGATCGATAAACATCAGGGCGAACCGCCGCCCATGACGCCTGGCATCCCTGATCACCCGATCGAGCCGGTCCAGAAAGAGGGCCCGGTTCGGCAGCTTCGTCAGGCGGTCGTAATGGGCGGACCGATAGAGCGCGTTCTGGTACATCTTCCGGCGCACAAGGGTCTGTGACAGAAACCAGGACGGAATGGCCGCAAGCAGGAACAGGTAGATCGCCATGAGACCGAGTTTCGTCATGAGGCCCTGGGTGTCGGTGGCGAGATCCGCGGCCGGCACATGGGAGATGATCTTCCAGTAATACTCGTCCTGCCTCACCGAGAGAATGCTGTCGCCGTAAGCCCGGCTCGATCCCGCGCGGAATGCCGCCCTCTTTTTCAGGGGATACACCGTGGCGGCGGTGAACAGCCCGTCCGGGCCATGGATCTGGCACCTGTCGGATGCGGCGATGGTGCGCCACGCTTCAGGGTAGCGGAATGAAAATTTCCGGTCGTTCCGGCCCGGAATCCGGAATCCCCATTCATCCTCGGGGTGTGGACTGCAAAGCCAGTAGCCGTCACCGTTGACGAGCATCATGGTGCCGCGGGACAACCGGGCCGATTCCCGAATGGCGTCAATGAGTTCGTCGCCCAGATAGTTCAAGACGACGACGCCTCTGCGGTGATTGTCACGGTCAAAAACCGGTATGGCGAACCGGATCACCGGTTGCAAAGGGGTTTCGATCGTTTCATTTTCGACGGCAAGATCGAAAGAAGAGACGAAGATCTCATTCGGACCCAAGGCGATGGTGTCCCTGAAATAAGATGCGGCAGCCGTTGACGTGAGATCCGACCCGGCAACGATCGACGGCCGTCCGCCGTTGAAATTGACCCGCACCGCCTCCATACCCGAGGCATCGATGAACCGGATCGCGTCATAGAGGCGCTTTTCACGGCTGAACGCCAGGTATTCCCGGGAGATCCGCGCTTTGACCCCGGCGGCGTCTCCATCTTCTTCGACGAGCTGCCGCAATTCGTTCTGGCGGGATAAAAACAGAAGATCGGAGATGACGGCTTCCAGCTTGGTCGATATCATATTGACCCCGATATCGACATTCGCGGCCTCCGTGATGGCGAGCCGGTCGAGGTAGTCCTTCGATTCCAGGTTGAAGAGGGTTCCGATCGTCCCCGCCAGGATCGATCCGATCAACAGGAAGATAACGATAAAATACCCAAGCGTCTTTCTGAATTCCACGGACGGGGCGCCATCTTCCTCTGGTACGTCCGTCCCCCGGTCACTGCCGTTTTGCAATGTCTGCGATCTTCCTTCCGCATTTTCGTCGAGGGGGTTTCCTTCAGTCAAGAGCATCTTCGATCTCGTCCCAGAAGCGGCTGCGGGGGTTTGCCTGGCCCCTGCGGTATTCGGCCGCGGTCAGGTAGAGATGGCGCGCGGCCCGGGTCATGGCCACATACATGAGCCGCCGCTCCTCCTGGATGCCCTCGGGCGTCTCGAGGGATTTCCAGTGGGGAAACAGATTTTCCTCGCACCCGGCGATGAAGACCACGTCGTATTCCAATCCCTTGCTGGCGTGGATCGTCGAGAGCTTGACGCCCCGGTCCCGCTCTTCTTCGTCTTCCTCCCGGTCTTCGTTGACGAGCGAGGCCTCCTGGAGATAGTCGACAAGGTGGGTGTGCTGGGCCGCCGAGTAGATCAGCTGCTTGATGTTCTCTTCCCGGGCGATGAAATCGGCGGCATTGGCCCGGGTGTATTCCTTGAGGTATGCCATGTAGCCGAACCGGGAGAGAACCGCATGGACGGCCGTATCGGGCGCCATGTCGCGGATCTCGTCCAGATGGCCGATGAGCGCGCTCAAGGCCTTGTGGATCTTGGGGCTCATCACCCGTTCGGCCACGACCTTCCGGACGGCGTCCTGCAGGCTCATCCCGGGGGTTCGGACCTGGTGGATCTTTTTGAGCATTCCCGGGCCGACGCCGCGCTTCGGCGTGTTGATGATCCGATCGAACGCCGTGTCGTCCCGGGGAAAGACGGCGGCGGTCAGGTAGCAGTTGATGTCCAGGATCTCCTTGCGTTCGAAAAACCCCTTGGCGCCCATCATCTGGTAGGGGACCTGAAAGGCCCGGAAGGTTTTTTCGAAGGAAAGGGAGCAGAACTTGGTCCGGTAGAGCACCGCCATCTGGTGGTAGGGGATCCCGGTCTTCCGCAGCGCCTGAATCTTTCGCCGGATCCAGGAGGCCTCCTGGCTTTCGTCGAAAAAATCGTGCAGCTCCACGACGCCGCCCCGCCGCTTCGAGAAGCACCGCTTCTCCATCCGCTGTTTGTTGTAGCCGATGAGATCGTTGGCCGCCTGCACGATTTCGTCGACCGACCGGTAGTTCTGCTCGAGCCGGAAGACCTGCCCGCCGGCATACGTTTTCATGAACGACAGAAAATGGTTCACGTTGCTGCCCCTGAATCCGTATATGGCCTGCCAGTCGTCCCCCACGCAGAAGAGGTTGCCGTCTTTCAGAAACAGCCGCGTCAGCTCCTCCTGGAGATTGTTGGAATCCTGATACTCGTCGACCAGGATATATTGAAACATTTCCTGATACCTGAGACGGATGTCGTGATGATCCCGCAGGAGGTTTCTGGTCATGAGGAGGATATTGTCGAAATCGACGGCATTGGCGTTTTTGAGGGCGTTTTCATAGGCCTTGTAAAGGGTCTGGACCGGGATGCGGAAGAGCCTGCGGCGGCTGTCGAAATAGTCGCCGGGGTTGCCCGAGTTCTTGGCGTGCGAGATATGGGACAAAACGGGAAGGGTGTTCTTCTTGTCGAAGCCCGCGCCCACGATGATCTCCTTGAGAAGCTTCTGCTGCTGATAGCCGGAATAGATCTGAAGGGGCTCTTCGTATCCCAGAACCCCGCAGTGCTCTTTCAGGATGCGGAAGCAGGCCGAATGGTAGGTCCGTACCCATGGAAACCGCCATCGGGACATGCCGGTCAGCTCTTCGAGGCGCCGTTTCATTTCGTCGGCGGCCTTGTTGGTGAAGGTGATGGCCAGAATCCGCTCGGGGTCGAACCCTCGTCGAATCAGATAGTCGATTTTGGCGGTGAGGGTCCGGGTCTTGCCCGAGCCGGCGCCCGCCACGACCAGGGCCGGACCTCCCGTATGTTCTACGGCGGCCTGCTGCTGTGCCGAGAGTTCCATTGCTCTCGTTGCTGTCATGGATACCCTTTCGAAAAAACCTTCCCGGGGAACACGCCGGCCGCCTCTTGCGGTCTTCGCTGGACGGCGGGCCGTCAGGGGGAAAGGCGTATGGATGGTAAAGACGACAAAACCAGGTTCGAACATCAACCTGGTTTTGTCCCGGTGACAACGGCAAAGGCCTCGACCCGAGGCCTCGATCAGATCGCTCAGCCGCCGCCTTTCCGGCACGACGACGGCGGGGGGGTAAAGCCGCCGGCTCCCCTGGGAATCCCCTGCGGCCTGACCGCCCCGGCGGAGATCAGCCGCCGGACATCGTGGGCACGGCATTCGGGGCATTCGGGGGCGGTATCGTCCGCGGCAAACATGATCCGCTCGAACCGTGCGCAGCATTGACAGCATTCATATTCGTAAATAGGCATATCTTCCTTCTCTCTTTTAAACGTGATGTCCGAAAAATAGGCGATCGATCGATTTCCGTCAAGCTTTGTCCGCACCATTTTTCAGATTTTGCGATATTTGAGCGATATTTCTTTTCAAAACGGGTGTTTCCCGATTGACACTCTTCTTTTATTTTCCTATAGTCTTTAGGTTTACATATGTTCAACCGCGAGGGCATCCTGATGATTCCGAGAAGGGAAAAAGAGGTCCCGTTTTTTGAATTTCCCAACCTCGCCGCCTATGGCGACATTCGTCACGGCGTCTTCACCCGAAACGGCGGCAGCGGCGCCGGATCCTATGAAAGCCTGAACGTCGGCCTGGGCGTCGGCGACCGGAGGGAGACGGTAAGCGCCAACCGCAGACGCGTATCCGCGTGTCTGGGCAACCTTCGTCTGGTGTTCATCCGGCAGGTTCACGGCGCGGACGTGGCCGTTTTGAGAAACGACGAGACCGACGCGGCAACGCTCGGTCGGCCGCTGACGGGAGATGCCCTGGTGACCAATATTTCCGGCGTGGGCCTGGTCATCCAGACCGCCGACTGCCAGGCCGTCATGCTCTACGACTCCTCTAAACGGGTGGTTGCCAACATTCACGCCGGCTGGCGCGGCAGCGTGTTGAACATCATCGGCGAAACCGTCCGGACCATGACGTCTTGTTTCGGATGCAACCCCGCGGATCTTCAGGCGGGCATTGGTCCGTCCCTGGGACCTTGCTGCGGGGAATTCATTCATTACCGAGACGAAATCCCGCCGTCTTTCTGGAAATACAAGGACGGGCGCCGCCATTTCGATTTCTGGGCCGCAAGCCGCGATCAGCTCATGGACGCCGGCGTCCCGGAAACCGGCATCTGTGCAAGCCGGCTCTGTACCCGGTGCCGGACCGACCTCTTCTTCTCATACCGCGGCGAAGGATCCACCGGGCGGATGGCCATGGTCATCGGGCTCGGGTAATCGGACTTCAACAAAAAAAGGCAACCCGCAGTCGTCATGCTTCAAGATACATCCCCCAAGCCGGCCGGATCCGGCAACCGCTACGTCACGGCGCTTAAAAAAGCCTACGACCGCTTCGTGAAGATCAGGGGAAACCCCAAAGAGATCGCCCTCGGGTTTGCCCTGGGCGTGTTCGTGAGCCTGACGCCATACATGGGCTTCCACATGGCCATGGCCGTTTTTTTTGCCGCCCTGTTCAAATGGAACAAAATCGCGGCGGCCATGGGTGCCTGGGTCAGCAATCCCCTGACCGCGCCGTTCGTTTACGGGGCCACCTTTTACGTCGGCAAGAAAATTCTCAACATTGACAACGCCTGCTGCATCCCCCACGCCCTCGACATGGACGTCATCGTCCAGCTCATCAAAAACGCTCCCGAAATCTTCTGGATTCTGACCGTCGGCGGCATCGTGGTCGGGATTCCCGCCGCCGTCCTGGGCTATTATATCGCCTTATCCGCCATCCTGAAATATCGTCGGAACATCCGGGAAAAAATCGTCAGGCACCATGAAGAAGACAGCCCTGCCGCCGACCCGGCAGAGGACTCAGGCCATCCCCGCAAGCGGGAACCGTGAAGGTGAAAAGCCCCGCAACCGCCGTATCGCCGCATCGAGAATCTCCGACCTGTGGAGGGCGATATTGGGGCCGTGCCGGATAATCGTTGACAATATTGTATCGATCTGCTAATTTTTCAGACAAAATAAACTGGTTTCACCCCTGGTGGTATTATTCTACGAATACCTCATTCTTTCCGTCTCGGCTCTCTCGGCGGCAGAACGCCGTACATACCACCGAATGCCACAATCCTGTATCTTCAGCATCTGCAATCTCGATGACTTTCGAGATCAAATCATATTCGAACCGCACGACAGATTGTTTTTCGGATGTTGACGGGCGTCTGATCCGCTCCGGTGGGTCTTCTCAATAACACACCGGCGACAAGAACCTTACCAGTGTCACCCAAACCACTCAGGCAGGAGGTGCAATATGGTGGAAAAGAAGGGGCCGCGGGCGGAGGATAAACCATCCGCCAGTTCCAGGAATGCTGAACGCAAGGGAAATCCGGAAGATCAGGAATTATCGCCGGAAACCGAATCACCCTCCGCCTCACAGGAAGATCTGGCGAATTATGAAAAAGAGCTGAAGGAATATGCCGCGGAACTCGCCGCTTACGCCGACGAGCTGAAAAGCTATGAGCGGGACCTCGATATGTTCAACCAGAAAGCGCAGGCAATGGCGCAGGCCGCCGCCCAGGTTGAAAACGAGGCATACGCGGCCGCATACGACGGCGGCCAGGCTTCCGCCTCCGGGGAACAGCTGACCGCCTATGCCCAGGAACTGCAGGCGTATGAATCCCAGCTGTATGCCAAAGCCTACGAACTCGACGCCAAGGCCTATGAACTCGCAGCCTACGAAGCACAGCTCGCCGCATGGGCGCAGGATCAGGCATATTATGGGGAAGAACTGGCGGCGTATGCGAACGCACTGGCGGCGTACTTGAACTATTACACACCGGCGCCGGGCGGAGCCTTCACCCCGCCTGAATTGACGCCGTTTCCGAGGACCGCGCGCATCCCCGTCATTCCCGGTCCCGTCGTTCCCAGAATACCCCAGGGCGGGGGACCCATTGTGCCGCCGGCGCCGAGAATTCCTCAAATCCCCATCGCTGCGGGCATTCCCAAAGCGCCGCTTGTCCCCCGCATACCGCCGGGAGGCGTTCCCATGACACCCAGAATCCCGCTGGCTCCCATTGCGCCGCGCGTTCCTCAGGGACCGGCGCCTATCGTGCCGCGTGCACCCGCCGTGCCGCGCGTCCCGCAGGGGCCGGCGCCTATCGTGCCGCAGGTGCCTATGGTGCCTCAGGGTCCCGCGCCCATCGTTCCGCAGGCCCCCGCCTTGCCGCGCGTGCCCCAGGGTCCGGCGCCGCTCGTGCCCCGCATTCCGCAGGCGCCTGTCGTCCCCCAGCTTCCGCGGATGCCGGCCGCACCGCAGATTCCACGGGGACCCATCGGCGGCGGCGGTCCCGGTGACATCATGTCCGGGCAGTCATGATCACCGCCGTTGAAGGCGGTGTGCCATGTCCCCCCGCCTTTCACAGCCATTCGCGTCCACCGGGCACCGTGGAGCGCAGATGCATGCTGCAATCGATGCAGACGCGTCGCAGGCAGTTCGCCATAGGTCTGCGGGAGCAGAACGAGCACCTGAATCTATGGGAGAAATATTATCAGAAGGAAGTCCTGAAATCCCATCCGATCGAGATCTCCCTGCCCGTCGGGGAGCAGTGCAATATCCGCTGTATCTTCTGCACCGATCGGGACCCGAAACAATCGCGGATCGATTACGCGGTAATCGGCTTCGAGGATTTTCTGAGATTCGTCGACAAGCTGCCCATGAGCACCGCCTCGGACATCACCCTCTACGGATGGGGAGAACCGCTGGTTCACCAGGATTACGAAAGGATGTTCGATTTCATCACAGGAAAATGGCAGAGCGCCAGGATCAAGATCTCCAGCAACGGCCTTCTTTTCGAGGACCGGTGGGCGGGAAAATTCCTGTCCTACGGCAATGCCCACATCAATTTTTCCCTGAATGCCGCGACATCCGAAACGTATCGGCAGATCACCGGTTCGGATCAATTCGACAAGGTGGTCGGCCATATCCGAAACCTCGGCCGCCTGAGGGAGAATTATCCGGACGCCCGGGTGACGACAGCGCTCTCACTTGTCGCCCTGCGGCAGGTATTGCCGGAAATACCGCGGTTTGTGGAACTGGCGGTCGAGCTCGGCGTCGATCATGTCGTCGTTCAGGATCTGCTTCTCCTGAACAACCGGCTCCGTCCCGAAGATACGCCCCGGTTCAATGAGGCCTTGGCCCGGCGGGCTTTTGCGGATGCCGCCCGGATCGCCCGACGGAACCACGTCTATCTTCTCGTCGAGGTCGCCGGCATGTACGATATGGTATGTCCGCCGGCGTCTTTCTCCGCCGCCGGCGCCGTCGCGGGCCTCCGCCTCGACTGGTCGCGGCTCGCGGGCGGCGAATGCTTCGATCCGTGGACGCAGTTCATGGTCGGCTCGGACGGCGGTGTATCGCCTTGCTGCCACGCCCACACGGTGATCATGGGCAACATATTCAGGCAATCTTTCGACGAAATCTGGAATGGAGAAACGTACCGCCGCTTCAGACGAACGGTGAACACCGCAAGCCCTCCCCCCGACTGCCGCCAGTGTCCGGTCAAGCGCCGTTCGTGAAGGGCGGGATGACGAAAGGAAGAAGAGATGGCTGAAAACGACAGGGAAAGAGAGGTGTTCGCCGCGGCGTGGAGCGCTGAAAACGAACGCCTGCTCTACGGCGTCAACCATGACGAACTTTATCTTCCGGAGATCATAGCCGCCAAAACGCAGATCGAGCAGTCGCTGCTCACGGGCGTGGACTACGATGCCCATGCCCTCAAGGAGGAAAGGGAAAAAGGCTGGCTCCCGCTCGGCAACATCGTCGGGGTCGGCATCGGCGAAAAAGAGAAACAAGGGCGGCCCACCGGGCAACTCGCCTTGAAAATATATGTGGAAAAGAAAAACGACGACACCTTCAGAATCGCAAGCGACGCCGACGTTCCGCCGACATTCAACGGCATCCCGACGGATGTCGTCGAAATCGGTCTCATCGAGGCTTTCGCGGAAGACCGGTGCGACACGGAGGCGCCGCCGCAGGCCGAGGCGTTCACGGACCGGAAGGCCTATCCGCGGCCGATTCCCTGCGGCGTCTCGATCGGCCACCCCAGCGTGAGCGCCGGTACGGCGGGATGCCTGGTCTATGACGATCAGGCGGTCTATATCCTCAGCAACAACCATGTCATGGCGAACACGAACGCCGCCGCCGTCGGCGATCCGATCCTCCAGCCCGGCGCCGCCGACGGCGGCAGGC
>AMWB02069394.1_pt1 | contig 20814 bp, 20 predicted proteins | sample 200311 | NCBI WGS metagenome assembly AMWB02 (sample SAMN02737377, study PRJNA173069) | bioreactor metagenome | biome: anode biofilm in microbial fuel cells | place: USA: California | collected 2010-12-16 | reverse complement strand
AATACACCTTAAAATTCCGCCATAATAAAAACTTTAAATAATCATCTGGTTCCACCAGCCATAAGCATGGCACTTGGGGGAATCGGGCTAATCATTTGATATCTAATTTTTCTTAGTAGCTGACAACATCTTATTTGTCTGCGATCTAAGTTTTGAAAACACTCCTCACTATACTCCCAGGGAATGACCACTAGGAATCTCATCGCTATGAACTCCTGATTGATAACAACCCTTTTCTTTGGTTCAGTAAATTTAAAATTGAGAGGAGACTTCATTCTTCAGGTAGACCGCTTCAAACTGCTCGCATTTCCTGAGTCGCTGTAGATGACAGGTGAAACTGAAGATGTCATTATTTTCACGATGTTGAAAAATATCCAAACCGCGCTCAAGAATAATCTTCCAGCCATGGTCGGTTATGATATCCCAGGCGCGGGTGACACTGGTAATGTCAAACTCCCAAGTAAAATCGACGCCTATTTTTACAAAACAATCCTTGATTTCTTTGAAGTAATATTTTTGTAGCTCTTCTGTATTTTTATCTTCTGTTGTTCTCAAGTGTACCGCTACTTGCAGATTTTTCAGTTTATACTTTACAACCGTTGCCAGGAATTCTATGAAGTTTTGAACTTGATGAGGCCGATGTATATACGGGTCTGTGATGGTGATTTTTGCAGCGCCACGTAGATATTTCCCAAATAAACCATCAAAGGTAACACCGCGCTCATTTAGAAAAAAGATTCGGTTCTTTTCTTCGAGGGGGTGTTTAGGTATAACAATTGAGAAATCCTCTCGAACGTCTGTGCCGTTAGCAACCATTTTAAGATGGGCATGGAAAAACTTCCCCTCTTCGAGCGTAGTCACCAATTTGACCTTCTCAGATGTTCTATCCTGGTAGGTAAAAGTTACCTTGGGAAAGGTGGAATCTATGCGTATCAAATGGTCTTTAACGCGCTTGCGACCTTCAATGGCAAAATCGAGCAATTCATCGATCTCTTCTTTTGAGGCGCCATCATTGGGAAAGAGGATTTTCATCAATCCAGAGAAAGTTATATTTATGGCATCCTGGTCTCTTTTAGAAATATCGGAGGACACAGAGAAGTGCGCCTTGTAGCGATTAGAAAAGTCATGATTTCGCATTGAATGAAGCATTTCCGCTAGGTAATCAGCCACCAAGCCATAGTTCTCGGAAAACATCTCCTCGCGAATTACATTCATTTCCCAGCCAGGGAGATAGAAATAGATCCGATCCAGGAAGGCCGAATCATGATACTCGGCAGGCAGGTCCACAAACAGATTCGAGTTTTGAAGCATTGAGGCAAGTGTTATCTGAGTATTACCGATAAAGACCATCGAGGCCTCTGCCTCTACTTGTTCCATTCCACGAGAAAAGGATTTGTTGGCCATGTAGTTTTTCATGATGTTAACCAAGTGTATGTCAACCTTCTTCCTCTTTCCGGCGACCTCATCGAAGATCACTACGTCACAGTAACCAACCAGGCCTATCTTTTCATTCGCATTATTGACAAAAAGCTTAGGAGCTGAGATTTCTCCACCAGATATCAAAATGCCATTAGGCGAAAGCTCAGAATAGGTGTGTGATTTGCCTGTTGATTTAGGTCCTAGCTCAATCAGATTATAGTTTGGTTCACAATAAGGAATAAGACGGACAAGCATCAATAATTTAGTCCGCTTGTAAAATTTTGCCGGGTTGAAGCCAAGACTCTGAATTAGTAAATCGATCCATTCAGTAATGGTGAAGTGCTCTCTCGCCGCGACATAGCCGTTAAAATCAAAGCCAGATGACTGAATCAGTTGAAGAGAGGATAAAATCCAGGGGCTGACTTTCTTGTCCAGGCTGGCTCTATACTGAATATCTGCGATACACCAAGCACCGTCAACCAAGAGCTTAGGATGCGCCTTAATTTTGCGGGAAGAAACCAACACCTTTTTGATACCGAGGTTGGTAAACTTTGCTTCATAGACATCATCTTGTTCATTCAAGGTTACGCTGATTTTGTCGATAACCTTGTAGTACTCCTTTTCTTTTATATTGGAGCGCATCAGGGTAGCTTTTTTGCGAGAAACATAGTGTCTACGCAAAATTTCTTTAACGGTTTTGACGCCGGTCTGAATGATGGCTTCTTCGCTGGTGTCGCAATATTTCCCCAAAAGATGCTCCAGAACATATGAGGGAACAATTGTATTACTTTTTAAGGTCTTGACCAGATCCTTTCGGACAAACCGCCCCGGAAAATGCTTAATAATTTTTTGGTCAAGTTCGTTCATGGTTCTCTTATTCCTTTAAAAATAAAAAGTGCTGCCCAATGGTCGGCGTATAAGAAAGCCGATGCGATTCAGTTACGGCTTAAATCTGCAGATCTCGGTGTTATTAAGATTTATACACCTTGAAAATATTTAGGATTATTCCAAAGCAACCTGTAATGTGGTGAAGGAGTTCTACCTTTTGACCTCTTCTTTTGCTCAATCTTTTCCAGAACACCACCTTCTGAGATAAGAAACTCAAGAACTGCATCAATTTCTTTCGCGTTGAGCTTCTTCTGAAGTGCCTTAGTCAGATCAACTTTTTGAAAGATTTCGTAGCCGTATTTAATCATTTCATCGAAGACAGTTTTTACCTTTTTAGGGAACTCCTTGCTGCTCTCAACCTCTTCTTTTGGAAATTTTAAGCCACAGGCTGCTAAAACCAATTGCAACGTATCCCTTAATTGGTTATCTGCTGGTATTGCTGCTTGTGCCTGTGGAGTTTCATTACCATTTGCATGAGAGGTTAATAAGAGAATAACGAATTTTATTATTGATTCCAAGGTCTCAGGTGAGATAGATGCAATAACCGCCATTAACGAATCTTTAATATTTACTTGATTCGTACCGGAATATATTATCTGTTCCAGGCTGGGATGGCCTTCAATAACAGTATGGTCGTTATTTCTTCCGTTGATGCTATTTCTTTCATAATACTGTGGTACATTCTGGTGAGTATTACGGGAGAAACCAAGTGCGTTTGAACCGTAATATGTCGATTTGTCCCTCCCCGAACGTTGGTGAGCAACAGGCTCAATCATACGAATTTCAGGAGGTTGATTTGGTGTCACCATAGCCTTTAAGATTGGGCGGTCTTCATCAAACATATTTATCTCCATATATGTAGAGAGCAACATTGGGCCTGCCAGTCGAGGCAGGCCCAAGATTGCCTTATTTTTATGAAAAAATAGGATTTAATGTAAATCGAAGGACAGGTGGTTTTGTTCCCATCTTTCCATTTATCACATCACAGTAAAAGCTCATCCCTTGCACCTCGATGACCACCTGGCTTTGCTGCCTGATCTCCGAAGGAAGATTGGCTACTTTTTCAAAAGCCTCATCAAGCAAAACTTTCTGATTTAAATCAACATCAAGATTATCCGGAATGGTGACCAGTTCAGTCTGTGTTGTTTGGTTTTTTTGAATATTGCTCATTTCGTATCTCCTTCAATATATGGGATAATAGAATGTTAAGGCTTTGTCACGTCATGATAAAAGCCTTTTTCCTGCGTTTTGATAACGATGTAAAAGGTCTTTCTGCCGTCCATTAGAAGATCGGCTATTCTTTTCAACATCACCTCTGTTAATTCATTCCGATTTAGCTACAACTCGAAATTCTTAGGAATGGTGGCCCTCTCCGTTTGGGTAGATTGATTTTTTTCATAGCCATGTTCAATTGAATTTCATTATGGATTAATAAATGCTAGCACTTTACTACTGTTAAGTTTTTTCGAAGAAATTCCATAACAGCATATTTTGGGTAACATACTTTTTTCCGGAAGGTAAACCGCATGCTTACTCCTCTATCGAGTGAGTCGAGGTTGGCCAAAGACTTTTTGGAAATAGCATGCCCAGTTGCTTTACTAAGACATTCACGCGTCACCATATCGGGAAGTTTCTGCTCGATATCTTGTAGCAGTGTTTCAAATTCTTTATCCATTTCTTAATCTCCTTTCTGTTACAGAGTTTTTGGTTATTCTTGTTAATCATGATAGCCAAATGGTATAAAAGATAAATAGTCGATAGAATCGAGACTTTTACCGGGTACAAAATTGACGAAGTCCCTGTACGGTCTATATGACCGGAAATCTCTGCCCTTAAGGTTTGTCGTGAAACGCATGCTCTTAAGATTGCCTTCTATTTCATGCAGGACTATTTCGGATACTTCACCCATTCTTATTTTCATTTTTGCAGTATAGGTTTGGGTTGATTTTGGTATGACTGAACGTTAAATCCGATTTCACAAAAAGCAGGAACCCGATAAGATCGAGACTTTTACCGGGTACAAATTTGGCGAAACGGTAACTAACGTCATGCAATTAGTGGTGCGAACCGCAGGGATTGTGTTCGTAAAGTTAAATTATTGAAGTCTAGTAGTTTTAAGGAGTAGTGATTATGGGGTCCGAAAAGAATCAAAGCATCGATAACGATGCTCGACATTTGAAAGAATGGACAGAACTGTTAGCTCAAGATAACATGCATGATATGGGTGACGATAAATATGTATTAACAAATAGCCTTATGAATATTGCATTTTGGAAAAGAGAGTACGCGAAAAGGCGTCTTTATATTGATCATAAGGATGAGTATGAAAAAATTGTTGAGATTATTGTTTTTTTAGAAGATATCAGTAAAGAAATATATAACAAAAGACCTGAATTAATGTCTAAATTTCACGATTGGTCAGATCTTGAATTTCAAATATTAATAAATTATGGGAATAGTCAATATCTATCAAAAATTGTGAAAAATGATTTGTACGAATTAATATTGCAAAAATATCCAGATGCTGAAGAGTTACTTGAAAATGCTTATGAATTATCCCAACGGTACGAATATATCGTGAGTGATTTGAAGTTTTTGACAACGGATACCAAGTTAGAAAATCATTTCTTAGTTAGCTTGATTGAAATGAACGAAGATAGTTTTTGGAAAAACCATGAGTTTCGACACAATAATAAAGCTAGCGTAAGAATTGATTGCATTGATATATTTCCTCCTATAAAGGCTTTTCCTTGCAGGAATTCCTACAGAAATGGAACTCAACATATTAGCATTCCTAAAGTCCAGTGCAAGGGTGACGATTTAATAATTTGCATTGAAAATGTGAAAAAGTACAAATCAACCACGCAAATAAATAAAGTATTGAAAGAGATTGAATACGTGCTTTTATTAAAGCAATCTGAATACGCCCATAACGAACGAGATCAAAATCAAAAAGGAAAATATAATCCGAGCGAACGACTACTAGAATTGCATCAACTACTCGAAAGAGGGAGCATGAAGCGCACTGGCTTAGCCAACAGGGCTTTGGGTTTGGTTGTTTGGGATGCTAGAAAAATACATAAGAAACCTTGGAAAACGATTTTCGAAGAATTAAATGACATTACTAAAAGAAAAGGATTCATTGAACGATCTGGTGATGCAAAAAATGAATTTGAAGAAAAGCTTAAAACAAAGATTTATTCAACAACGAATAAATGTATCACTGATGGTGTGTTTCTTACACTTCCATGATTTTGTAGGACTCGATTCGTATAGGAAAAGTGCATGGAGAAATTGTAAAAATTGGTTTGGTCAACACAGTGTGACCGTAAAAATTGTATAAAGGAGTGCTGGCCAGTTTTTCTCACAACCTCTCTTATTCATTCAATCTATTGAAATTAAAGAGATGCTGATTGCGCGGACAATGCCGGAACACTATCGGGAGAAAACCGCGAACGTACCTTCGGCGGGCCCGAAAATGGTATTTACATTTGACAAGGAATAACCTGGCAACAGGCTTCTTCGACAAGGGAGAAGTGGTTTCCCATTTGTATGTACTTTAACCGGGTTACTCCCTGACATGCCACTAGGGCATGTTATTTTGTGCTATTCCAATGCCGCAGAATAGTTGGGTCGCTAATTATCCATAATTATCTATTAATTAACCCCGATTATCTCCTAATTATCAGATAATTAACTCTAATTAACTTAGCTATAAAAGAATCAATAAAGGTCTATACCACGAGCTTCTTTATGTCCTTGTATCAAGGTGTGACTGACATTGGGCCATGAGGCTGTTTTTCTGCTTGCTGATTTTTTTTTGGATTATCGGGTATCGTCGAAATATGCATCATCGCCATTATTTGCGCATTTAGTCTGTGAGACTTTCTGGTAGATAGACTTTACCTGGATTGCCGTCAGGTCCAGCGCCTATAAAACCAACCAAGGTGACCAGACAGCTTTGAAGAGACCACAAACTCACTCAACCCTCCTGAGCTACTTCAGATGGGTTTTCATCTTCCCTGGTGCGCATGCCTTCCGTTATGCGGAACCGATCTCCGGAACCCTCTATCTTTTCACTCTGGGTTTGTTTTTTCTTCGGCTGGATTGTTGATCTCTTTCTCACTCATCCCGAGAATGGACCGGAACGCCGCTATACACCTCGACACAACCACTTTCTATCTGTGCGCCGGCGATCTGCTTCTGGTGGGATATGTCTACGATTTCTGGACGTAAAACTACCAGATAAGCCTGATCAAGGGCGTCCAGCGGCGGTCTTGAAACTGGCCGCGACTGGCGGCAAGATAGGGGGGGGGCTTCATAGATTTAGCCTCATCGCACCAATTGTTGTCTCTTCAATGAGCTTTTACAGTCAGCAGGTTTCTCTTTTAGAGTTCTCAGAATGACAATAGGTCAAAAAACATTTCAGTCACCTATACTATGAGACAACACCATGTCTGATAGGTTTTAATTGATGATTGCTCGGGTAAATACGAGAGTTAGGTATTCAGGTGTTTATTAATATACATACTTAATATACTTACACAGTGTATTTTCCCTACGTACATCTCAATGATTGTCATCATGATCAACCGTGGTGATAACAAGTGACTTCCTCGACAGTGTTCTCTCATTCGTATTGTGATCTTTGGTGTAAAGAAAGATCTTCTCCTTCTACTCTATCGAAGAGGTACCACTATGTTCAGAAGAGAAATAACCAAGAGAGTTACGTACAATGAAAAGCCACTAAGCAGAACCAAGAAAAGGAACAAAGGATTTTACGTAGACTTGCTGAATAAGATTGAGAGGTTCCATGATTATGTGCACTGGAAGTACGCCAAGGCATTTTATGTAAAACTAGATTTTACATACCCACTAGGCACCGCTGATAGTGACTCATATGCCGATGACAATGTGCTTTTCCGTACATTCATAGATGTGTTAAGGAGGAAGTACAAGAGAAACAACATAAGGACAGATTACTTCTGGGTAAGGGAGAGGTCAACAACGGGATGTCATCACTATCACCTCGTTCTCGTATTCGATGGTAACAGAGTTCAGAACGGTCATGGTGTATTTGAAAGAGCAAAGGCACTATGGGCAAAAGCATTGTGGATAAATGACGCAACAGGGCTCATACAGTTGGGCAGAGATAAAGTCAATTTTAAGTATGGTGGTATAAAAATCGTTCGAGGCTCGGCTAGTGAATACTATTACAATCTGATATTCCAACAGTTGAGCTATTTTGCAAAGGTTTATAGCAAAGATACCCCCAAAAGCATTAATGAATATGGGCATTCTCGCATACATATACCTGATGGTCCATTCGCTGGAGTGATAACGCCATATGGTTCGGTTGATACTGTCACTGGAGAGATCTTTTAGTTTGACATGATGCAGCTCAGGCTTGGTCGTAAACCCTATGGATCGTCGTACTCAATAACGCCTCATATGGTATTGCTATTACGGCAAGTTAAAGCGGCTTGTCCCCCAAATAATCAGGTGGTCGTGTAATGTATCAGGTAGGCCTCAACAGCTACTGTTCTATGCCTGCAGTAGTAGCATTGCACACGCTGATCACTTTGACAAAGCGCCCCCATGCAAAAGGCAATCGATTTCCTGTCTATTCATGATGCTACCCACGACTACTAGTCCTTAGAAACACCACCCACTCCTGATTTCCCACACCCTGGTTACCGCGACACCCATATACCACTGCACCTGTCCGTCCGTAGGAATATGGTGATAAGCAATTCTTTATGCGTCAATCAGGAGCTGCAGTTATGTGCCTATTGGCACATCCATCTTGAAATCTACCAGTTCCGGCAAAGACCCGACAAAGTAGCAACCACTAACCACTTACATAATGCCAAGGAGATATAACCCATGAATATCAAGGTCGACGTTATTCTATGCCCAGAAGAACGCCAAATTCCGTTTTTATCAGAAACCATGGTCAGGTACAACGAGCTGTGCAATCATTTATCCAAAATCGTGTTTGAGCGGAAAGACGTCAAGCCAGTCAATCTGTATTACTGGAATGCAGATGATGGGAGCACGAACCTTTATGAACATATCAGGGCTGAGTTTCCAGACATCCCCCCGGCTTTCGTCACTTTGGCTTTTCGCAAGCTGAGTAGAGCCTATAAGCAAACGCCGAAGGTACCATATATTTTCGAGGGTGTTGTCGATTATAGCAACTATTTAGTATCGGTGAAGTTCGTTTTACCGATCCCTGAAAATATCGGTATGCTGGCTATTAACACTTTGACTGGCTGGCAGAAGATGCACTTCGTATTCGAGGTTTCCGATAAACAGGCATTGAGGCTGGCCTTTAGCCGTAGGAGGTACAAAGAATTCCAATTGACCTACAAACAAGACGAATTCCACTTGGGTACTGAAATTGATGAGAGTATAGGTTTCTGACCGATCAATCTACTGCAACTCAAAGCAATAGGCAGTGACATGTCGTTGAAAAAACAGGTAGCAGTATAGTCTATCGGGTGGGGTTTAAAAGCCACTGCTCTCGGCGCTGAAATGCAACGAGAGCAGTGGTATATTTATGCTAAATCATCTCCAGGATATGGAGTTTTTGAAGGTGAACACCAATCAGTGCTGTTTTTTAAGATAGGCCGGCAGAAAGCAAAACGGCGGAGTGATCTCCACAATACTGAGGCCTTGTCAATGGGCCTCACCCTCATGGAAGCTGCAAGTAAGGGGGACTATGATTACCGGACATTGGCCTGACCCTCTGTCGCCCGAAAGGCTGGTGAAGTGATAGATATCATTGTCGCGCCCACGATCTGCTATGGGGTGAGTCCACATCACATGGCTTTTCCTGGCACCGTTTCGCTATCGCCGGATACCCTCATATCAGTTAGTTTGTGATGTGGTAGAGTCCTTGGTGACCCATGGTTTCAGGAAGATCATCCTTATCAACGGCCACGGCGGAAACGTTGCACCTATCCAGGTGGCGTTGGTACGGCTCAAGGCAAAGGGTGTATCGGGTATCTTCCAGCTGACCTCGTGGTACACCCTTTCTGGAGTGAGCGAGATCTGTACCGAACTCTATCAGGACAACGACGGAAAACATGCAACCGCCAGTGAGGTGGCGGTCACCATGAGCAACCGGCCAGGTATGTTCAAAAACAAAGCCACAGAGCCGACCACTATTGAGCGTATCGATTACCATTGGCCTCTCACGGCCGAAGAGTTCAGGAAGACTTTCCCGGATGGCCGTATGCTGTCGGCCCCTTGGCTTGCCACTGCAGCCCATGGTCAGCAGATCGCAGATGTGGCGATCAAGGCTCTGGTCTCTCAACTTTCATCAATGCTGGTGCCTTGAACTCTTGAACCGTGGATCATTCAGCTGACTGTTTTTGACTCAAGTGTCTATGGGCCAGAGAGCGCTCCAGGGGCGGTCGGTATCAAGGGGAAGCGGGCTGATCCTCCGCTTCCACGAGTATTTGTGAACTGTTTCGTGCGGGCATTTTACTTCACTGCGGTTTCGTCATTGAGGTCTGCCTCGATAAATTACCAGACTGAGATGCTCAACAAGGCTGGAAATGACCGTATCCGTATAATCTATCAGGTAAGCTCAACGCGCTCCTTGTTGCGGCAATTCACTCCTTCTGTGGCAAGGCTGTATCTGACGTTATTTTACTCAGCCAAATGCTAATTGCTGAGATTTTCTATGATCAATACCAATTCGGTCAGATTGAGGACGGCGGAGTCATGAACTCCTGTCCAGAAACCAGCGATCAATTTGATGTGAATAGCTGAATGGTATTTTGCCTCGCCTGGTTGCTATTTAACCAAGGCTCCCTCCTCGATTATATAAAAAACCTGCAGAAGAGCTCTAATCTTTTCTGACAGGTGGTAGAGCTCCTTTACTAAAATCCTGCATCTTTTCTTATTCATCTCTACTTTTGGGAGGTTCTCATGACCCAACCTATAGCCATTACTCTTGCAGGACTAAACGCTTCGGGCAATGTTGCCAAGACGCATGAATCAGGTAGTGTTTTTGTTTTCGTATCTGCCGACAAGGCCTTTCAAATTATATTGCCAGAAGATGACGACAAGACATACGTCACTCTGCATACGGTCAATGGTCGCTACAGACTCAAAAAACATCCGACCTTGAACATCTACACAGGAGTGTGTAACGGACATCATGTCCATTTATCACTCAAAAAAGTGGTTGGGGAACTCCGTTACTGGCAATAGAAGTATCTCCAGCATGGGCTTCTTTAAAGGCCCCCGTAATGCGAACCACATCTGGCCAGGCCCACCATTTTAAATCCTCAGGTAGATCCTTAACCAGAGGTATCGATCAAGCTATTTATCCGGCAGGTTGTCATTTACATCACATGTTCGAAAAAGCATATTCATGCCGATGGTTTGAGTCCTGATTGAGTTTCTCCCCCTGTACCTTTTCTAGTCCACCAATGATCCCGGATTGATGTGACATCCGCGAGCCGGTGAAGGCAAAGACTTGCTTCATCAGCGTCGACCACCAGCACCTTTTTACCGATTCCAGCCAATGCCCTGGCGAGAAAGACTGTAAGCGTGCCTTTACCACACACCCACCTTTGCAGCCAATCATGATTTTCATAATGGTCATCCTGCTTCGTATTTTTGGAGAATAGTTGCAGGCGGCTGCATCTACCCATGAGACATGGATAAGCCAGAAGGAAAAGAGGGTTGGGGACATAAGGTAAATTAACACAATAACGGGAAACAGGAGGAGGTGAATATCGGCAAAACCAATACGATCATGCGACAGCAGATCTGCCATCATCAGAGATTGAACATGCGGCTAATACCATTCTCTACAGGCTTGAAACACTGGCCTGCCCATAAATTTCAATGGAGGTTCTACATACAGACTTGACGTAAATAGCAGGACCACGAGGTGAACGACAAACAACAGTGTTACTTCACTCCCATTACCTAACCGAGATCTTCTTGTATGGACTAATGGATCATGTGAAATCAATAGCCGGCATTTGTAGGAATGCTGGAATCAATAGAATACTCAAATAAAGGAGTCCCAATCATGAAAAGAGGTGGATTTAGCTGTTATAACGCAAATTTCTCTAGTGGTAACTACAACGAATTTTACATGGATCTGGCCATAGAATTTGAACGTTGGTTCAATGAAATGGATTGTCGTGAGGATATAATTTTTTACAAAATATATATCCTTAAGTATCCACTCAGGATGCAATACCCATCGAGTACTGATCGGATTTCATGTTTTATTACCAGATTAAATCTTTTCTACAAAAGTCGAAGACATTGGCCTAAGCTTGAGTGGATCAGAGAATGTTCTCCAATCGGTCAATATTATCATTTATTGTTTCAGGCCGATGATAGAATTACCCCACAAAGACTTGACAAGCTCAAAAAGGTTACCGAAATCTGGCAGGAATGTCTTGGTGTAAAAGAGGGTCAGGGGTTGGTTCAATTAATTACGACAGTTGACAAACGTTGCGGCTCCTCTACTGACGTCAAGCTATTTGAAGATGAGGGTAGTTTTCCTTCGCGCTTTACGGCCATGATTCGGCTAGCGAGGCGTTGTGCAGAGTGCAATGATCTAAGCAAATTACCTGTTGATTTCATGCATTTTTGATGCTCGAATTACCTCGATAAAAGGGGGTAGTCGAGTATCTACTCGACTACCCCCTTAAAACCGCCTTATTGAGGTGATTTAACCCTGCTGTAGCGGAGCTGTAAAACGCTTTCTGACAAAGTCTGATCAGCGACAATTATTATTCTGAGCGTTATAATTGTCGTTGATCAAAAGTCGGATGTTTGAACCATTCCATGATCACTACCAATGACAATCGTACCGAGGACTACGTCGTCATTACTTCTCGCAATATGCATTCGTAATGTCTGGTCTACGGTTATCGAAACAGGAAAGTTGCCATATATCGAGCTTCGCCCTCATGATCTGAGGCGATATGCGGCGACCTATGCCTCAAGATCTGGCACACCTGTTCAATGATTGCGACTGATCATCGAAATCGTCAATAAGGTGGTTCTGGGGTAATTGATCACCGACACAGTGATATCGGTGAATGGTTCGGAAGCGATTAGATGGATTGGGGCGCTGTTTGGGTCAGATGGGTCATCCAGAATAAAGAGTGGAGTCTAATCCAGACTTTCATAAAAATTAGTGCTTTAACCAGCGCTCACTGCGGTCGGTCTGTTCAGACCTTCCTGGCAGCAGGGTGTTGTCACAGATTTCACAATATCGGCTGTGACCACGGTGTTTGCGGTTTCTCCACTTTTGGCAAGTATTCCATGGTTGGGAGAGATCACCGCACTTTTACCCGAAAAGCAGATTGACTGATCTTTGCCCCAGTTGTTTGCTGCAACAAGGGATATCTTGGAACCTTGGACAGTCGCCTCCCAAAAAGGAAGGGGCGAGCAGTCCTCCACCCAATTAGTCGAAAACGTGAAAATGTTGACATTGTGACTGAGGAAAAACGTCCAGAGATCGATAAAATTAAAATCATAGCAGATACCAAGGCCAATAACTCCGAGGTTGGTGACTATGGCCTTGAAGCCGCTTGTCCCCGGATCAGCCCATTGCCAGTCCGGCCCGAAAAGATGCCGCTTATCATAGCAGGATAAGATCTGGCCAGTCGAAGAGAGCAGGACCTGTGAATTATGGAAACGTGGCAAGTCCTCTTCTCGGGTGATCAATCCAAAAACGATCATGATCTTGAGCCTGTCTGCCAGTTTTGCCAACCTATCCGTAGTCGGGCCGGGAATTATCTCGGCCAGTGACAAAGCATTTTTTCGATCGCCTATGAGTAAGCCCGTTGTGCACATCTCAGGCAAGACCACTAGTTGGGCTCCAGCCTTTGCCGCCTGCATGATGAGTTGCTCCAATTCCAACAGGTTCCCTGCCTTGTCGAAAGGAATTGCCCTGTACTGAATTGCGGCGACCCGAATAGCCTTGGATGAGGAATTTGGTGTTGAGATTTTCATGGGGATATTTCAGATCTTGCGACCCAGCCTGGATGGTCTATACATATCAAGGATTCTCGGTTATTGGAAAACCTGCAGAAGATCCTTAATCTTCTCTATCGTCCGAGGAGCACAGCCTTCATAGTGATTATTGACGTTTATGAAGACCTGATGTCGACGTTCAAGCAGATCGTTCACCATATCTTCCAGTTGCAATAACTCGCCATCCCTCGGATCGACGATCGTATTCCAAGCATTATTAGTCCGTTCCTCCATTCCCTGCCGATGCGGTCCATGAAGTCTCAGCACTACCGGATCACTTAATTGGTCTTTAAACTTCTCGTACAGGTCAAAGATCGATGGCATGTAGTATCCCTGAAGGAAAACAGGGCCCAGATGATGTTCTGCCAGAAAATCAAAATAGTCTTCCTTCAGGTAATTCGGGTTCCGGATCTCAATGCAATACTGATAACCGCCTGGCAGGCCTTGAAGGAAGACTTCAAACATCTCAATGAAATGCCTGAGGCTGGCCATCTTGTTCTTGTTCAAGTATTCGAACTGAAACATCAACGGTCCAATATGCTCACCGAGCGGCTCAAGAGTTTGCAGGAAAGTGGTCATCAGTTCAGTGGAGAGAAAATGTGGATTGGCAGTCAGGGGGGTGCTTTTATTTTTGTTGTAATGGTGAGTCAGCGTTATGCTGTTCGGGACCTTAATGCTGAAGATAAATCCCGGTGGTACTGATCGAGCGTATTCCTTTACGACCTCCGTTTTTGGAAGAACAGCAGCAGCTCCTTTGAACAGGGACCAGAACCACTGATCTACCTCGACAGTGGAAAAGTGGCTGCTGTATTCCTGCAGGTAATTTACCTCATTAGCCGTGGGGTATACCAATCCCTTCCATGAATCGTATTTCCAGCTGCAGGTGCCTATGCGTAGGTGATTTCTGTCCATGCATTATAAAGTAAGAATGACATCGCAGATTTCAAATCCAACGAACAGCGTTTTGTTGTCCGGTCAATGCCATCCTGTTCAACTCGTCATTAACGGCACGTTCTTGCCTGCTGATATAATTGGAAGATTTCAAATGTATCGGTGACTTATGACAACAGCTATGCTTAGTAAAAAACACAGAAATGTAAATCGCTGCCTGTGTGATTGCCGGGTGACGGAATGACACTCTGAAGCTATTGACAAGGAAGTGGAGGTTACAGTTAGATCAAATCGACGAAAAGATCTCTGGGTCGAGCGGGCCTCTATGAACCACGGTAGCAAAAAACTATTCTCGCCATGTCCAAGATTCTTTGGAAAAATCTCTACCAAGAAAAAGGGTTGATTGTTACTTTATCTGGAAGGCAGACTTGAAAGTACTATCAACGCCGGTGCTGGCCAGAAATGGAGCTAGTGACTCGGTTGATTTTCTGTAATTATGTTCTTCGGAAGAAACATAAAAGCAGAGCCATTTCTGACCCTGCTTTTCTATTCCGCATATATGTAATATTACTTTTTCTTCTTTCTAAACCTTGATCCGGCAAGACCTACTAGGCCAGTCCCAACAAGGAGCATAGTTGTTGGTTCTGGAACTGGATTAACTGGTGGTTGAACATCAGCTAAGCGTCCATAAACACTAAGGTGAGATAAATCTTGAAACACATCATTTTTATTAGTAAAAATGACACTAAAATATCCATTGTAAGGATTTACTTCACTTCCAATCAAAGTATTGCTGAATTGATAAAGTGCAAAAGCAGCATTAGATTTAACTCCAAAAAAGAAGTCTAGAGCCAATGGATCTGTAGCGTTGGAATCTTGTTTGGTCCAGCTGAAAGTAAAAGATCCACTAGATCCACTTGCAGCGGAAAGTGAAAATTCATACCCTTGATATTGATTCTCTACATCTTCGCTAGTCGAACCAATATCATCTTTAGCAAGTAAAGAGACAGTATTCGCACCAGCTAAACTTAGCAAAGCATTTAAATCGGTATTGCTGTCATTTCCTGAGTATCCCCCATACGCAAAATCGGCATCACTACCATTTAATTGAACGTCCGATATTGTCGCATTGAAATCCTCCCCTACAATTGGATCACTAAATGCATAGTTGCTCACGGTTAGAACGGCTAGAGAAGCTATTAAAGCTGTATACAATGCTTTTTTCATATACTCTCCTTTTCAAAACACCAATTAATTTAAATTTATATTAGATTACAATACGTTAAGAGTCTGTTGGTTTTTCCTCTTTCAGTTGCTCACCTTTGTTAGCCCATGATATATTGCAAATATTATTCCTAAACTAAAGCTTGTTGCAAAGCGTTAAATAACAATAAGTTGTGACTTGCTTGGTAAAGTAATCTTATTTTTTTAGTTCGAATTTATGGAAAATATGTTATATATTTCCGGAATTCCGAAATAATCCAGTATCTGGCTTTTTTTATACTGTTATACCCTACGCAGGAGGCGGTCTTTTTATTTTAGACTTGCTACCTTACAGCTGTACCGGGTGGTTGGCTTGAATATTATCGTCTCCGACCTCGAATGCCATTTGCACTTGAGGTTATAATTGCAAAAGCGAGTGTTCTGTCCGCTAATATAGCGGTAATTATAAACCTTATTCCTGTGAAGTTCTGGTTCTCACGAGCCCGAATGCCTATTAGCTTTTGTCGTGCCGCCCATCCGAGATAATTCCAGAAAATATTTACTGGTCACTTTGACAGAAGCGTTAGGCAACGTGGTTGATAGTAACTGAAAAACGACACGATCCGTCGAATTGCTGCCCGCCCTGCTAAGAAAGTACTATCGTACATCCTGTTTGACTGAAATGTAGTAACTTCTTCCTCGATAATCTGGAAAATATCCTATCTCATATTAGAGCTTTCTGGTATGGTCTTTTGGAGAAAAGGTTGAACATTGAAGGATTCCGGCAAGGTCTCCGAAAATGATGCCATCATTCTGTATAACACTCATTTTGAAGTGTTATACAGAAACTAGTAAACCCCTTGTTGTGATGAAATAAAAATGGGAGAGTAGAATGAATAAATTTCTGCTGTTTTTTCTGATTCTATGCATTTTATTTATTACAGGTTGCGTAACTCATCAGTATCAAGGCAACAATTTTCCTTCTTACTCCTCGTCTTCTTTCCCATCCTTTTCTCCCGTGTCTGAAATAACGGATGGTATAAAAATAAAGTTACCTGAAGCAAGTGGAAAAACAAAAATGTTCATTAATTTCAAAATCACCAAGGGTCAGCAAAGTGTCAGCGTAAATAGTGATATCGATTGGAAATGGGATATCAATGTTGAGGACAACCTTATTTACAACAACCACATAATGGAAATGGTGGTATCTGCGCCAAATGAAAGAAAAAAATTAAAGATAAAATTTGACGGAATTCATGAAACAAGCGGTAAAGAAATTAATATGGATGTTTCTTTTGACAGCAAAGAAAATGAATTAACAGTTGAGGAATTAAATAAGTTTAAAAAACGAATGTCCGATTACATTAACAATCAATTTGTTAGTTTGGGAAAAACTGTCAAAACGGGAGACGTATTGAAGTATGTACCAAATGAAATGTCAGACATGAAAAAAAATTCTGACTCACATATTAAAGATGAATTCCCTGAAGTTATTAAAGGTTTGGGTGTTTTTAGAGATAAGAGTGTTGTTGTTACCGAGTATATTTTAGAGGACAGTATTTATAACCCCGATTTCGTAATGGAAGTAAGAGGTAAGGGCTACAATTTATATGATGCTGAAACTTTTATCCAACTTTTTGGTAAAGCTGTGATTTACATGAGTGCCTTTTCCCCAAAAGAAGGAACCATATATTTCAAAATGGATTTAGGCTTGCAAGCACATGATGTACAAATCAGAAATATCATTAATTCGTCAAGTTATACTCACAAAGGTGCCATCAAAGAACCTATCAAATCGTCTTGGAGTGAAGCATCGGATAAAATAAAATCACTTGGGGAGCTACTCGAAAAAGGGCTAATTTCAAAAGAAGAGTATGAAATAAAGAAAAAGGAGCTTCTTAAAACTTTTTGACTATTACATCTTGATAGCCTCAACTCGCACAACCAAGCGCTTGAGTGGATGCGAAGAACTTCTGCGGCGCTGACGCGGCAAGCTTTTTTGGCGCACCACTCAGCTTGATCGTTATCTTTGCTGGTCACCCCAGGGTAGTTGTCAGGTGTCGTGGTTGATACTAACTGATAATTAGATCTCAAAAAATTAAACAATATTTAACGCTGTTTTTGATCATGGCTCTAATGGTATACAACTCTTGATATCTCGGATAAGACTTAGAATTTTTAAAACTTTTCAACAGGAGAAAAAACATGGTTAAAAATAGATACTATCAGCTGGTCATTATGGTGGTCTGCCTGTTATCCTTATCTTCTTGCGCCTCTAATTATGTCGGCAGAAGCGTAAAAATGAACCATAAAAGTGTCTGCAATTTTCAAATCTTCCCCGCTTCATGTTCTTCATCTGATCAAGAATTTGTCTATAGCTATCGGATAGAACAGACCGGGAACCCCAACGAATATAAAATATCAGGGACCGCACAATATGTCGGCGGACAAACGTTTACCTCATTTTCCGGCATGAGCTTAACGCTGTTGCTGGTCAGGTCTGGCTACGTTGCCGAAACATTTGGCATTAGCGGAGGATCCGGATCATTGGAATCAACAATCACTTTTTCCAGGACGTTTGTTACCCCTATTGAGTTTGATGCCAGCCTGATTGGCTGTACCGGTGGACAAGCGAGAGGGTAACTACTGAACTATTTCCGATAAAAAATATTGTCAAAATGGACTATTCCCACGAGTTAGAGATAGTCCATTTTGTTTTTTAAAGGGAGGGGAAAATGACTGTTACAAAGGGCATGCCGACCGGCAATATTGGCTATGGCAGCTCTTTGCTGCTGGCGGATAATGTCATCCTATCCGCAGCTGCAGTGTGCACCTCGGATCCGATAACGAGGATCATGGTCAACACCGTCGGCACTGATATCAATGCCGACCATGGATACACTGTCAAAATTGTCCGATTGCCGGATGGCGAGACCGAGAGTGGCTGTATCCGATGTTGGCACAGCGGTGGCGGATACACCGTCCTTTTTTGCCTATACTACCCTCCTTTGTCCTGCAATAAAAATCGTCGTCGAGAATACCGGAGGGTCTGATATGACAACCTTTGCAATGCATGTCAGGGGCGGGGCCTAAAATGGAGAATCTGCATAGCAAATCAGATCTGCAGAAACAGAGTGTCCATGATGTTATTGACGCGTATAAAACACTGTATGAATGGACCAATGCCACAAATTTCAATGATGACGGGCTACCCAAAGATAGCCTTATCGCCGCATTTTTTCTTGCCGTTGGTATGCAATATTCTATCTCAAAGTATTTGCTGGTCACTTCGATAGAAGTGCTAGGCACCGTGGTTAATAGTAACTGAGACTTGTTCGGAGTCGTTAGACGAAAAATTGGAAAGTACTATCAACGCCGACGATGGTCAGAAATAGTTTGAAGAGAAAATGTTTTTACTCCAATAATGTTATCTCAATTTAGCACTTACGTAAAGACGAGAGGGAATAAGCCGTTTAGAAAATTAAGTTAGTCATCAATGGCAGCAACCAAACCTTGCCCCATTTTTTTCTGAAAGATACTTGTGTATGAAAACTGGTTCCAGTTCAAAGTGTGTGGTTAATGTTGCCACATCGAAGATACTGCTTTTCTACGAATACCCAAGCTGGAGGTGTCTACTGTACATCTCTATTTTTCAAAGGTTGATTAGCTCCTATCAATCCTATCTCTTGTGGCATCCCATGATCTGAACATTTTTACCAGTAAGTGTATAAGATATTTTTAAAACTCATTGACTGGATTGGCCGGATCTAGTCTCCATTTACAACTCATAAAAGGGGGTATGAGGGTATCTACCCGCACTCGACTTTTACGTGCCTTGTTGAGCAGTTTTAATACCGATATAGAAGGAGTTTACAACCTCTCTTGTAGTTCGAGCTAATGCTGCAGTCTATAGCTATTTGATATATATATTAAATGCTTGACATGCAATCAATTGATCAGTTGTTTACTCCACCCATAAGGAGAACATATCACTTAAAGCACAAAGCAGACCAATACATCCGCGATATTTTTCTGACAAAATATCGCTTTATTTTTTCAGTGTGGCATAGCTCAGTTTGGCGTGGATGAGCTTTTCGGCAGTTCCCAATCCTGCATTCCTACGGAGGATTCATCATGGCAACTAGAAACCAGAAGATTCACGCAATTATTCATTTAGCAACCGTGACCGCAGGAGGCATTGGCGCAGGTCTCGCACAACTCCCAGGAGCTGATATGCCTATTCTTACCGCATTGCAAGCAGCCATGATTATCGCCATTGGTCACGAACATGGCAGTGAAACTACCAAGGCTTCGGCCAAAAGCATATTGCTCACATTACCTGCAGGATATGGAGGGCGAGCTCTTTCGAAATACTTGGTCGGCTGTATTCCCGGCTATGGCAACGCCCTCAAAGCTGGAACGGCAATGGCAATTACGGAAACAATCGGTTGGACCGCAAATGCATATTTTGCCAATGACGATACCAAGAAACAACCCGCCGCAAATTCCTGATCAGGTCTTCATGTAGTACTGATTGGGCAAATCCCACCGTTCAAAAACGACCGTTTCTGGTCACCTCTAAATTCACCCCCCACGTAGTGTTCACAAATTAGCCTTTATCTTATTGAACATGTTCATATAAATCTCGACCGTTATTGAACATGCACAGGGATATTTCTATCAAAAATCTACCGAGGTATAGCTATGGCAATCTTTGCTTACGGTCGGGTCAGTACCAAAGATCAGACGAGCCAGAATCAACGTCTGGAGATCGAGAACTCCGGGATAAAAGTTGATTACTGGTTTGCCGATGAGGGCGTTAGCGGAAAGACCCAGGCATCACAACGCCCTCAGTTTAAAGAACTACTCAGCCAAATCCGCAACAGTGAAACTCTTGTCGTTGCAAAACTCGATCGCCTTGGCCGGGATGCACAAGATGTTGGTGCCACGATTAAAGCTCTCGCAAAACGCGGGATAGAAGTCATCGTCCTGCAGCTTGGCAAGCTGGATCTAACTTCACCGGCAGGAAAGCTGATGCTCAATATGCTGGCAGCCGTTGCCGAAATGGAACGCGACCTCCTGATCGAGCGTACGCAGTCAGGTCTCGCCAGAGCAAAGAGCGAGGGCAAAATCCTTGGTCGTCCACCAAAGACAAACGAAAAACAACGCACAGAAATCAAAAATAAGAAGAAAGACGGTGTTTCGGTAAGTGCACTGTCTCGGACCTATGGCATCTCGCGGGCCAGCATTTTGCGGATAACCGGCGATCTGTAATTTAGTTACTTCAACATGTAGTACAACCAGCACTCTTTCCGACCGCCTGCCCAGGCAAACTCAGCAATCTCATTCAATAGAAAGCCGCCATACCTCTTTCGGGGGGTATGGCGG
>AMWB02082693.1_pt1 | contig 20818 bp, 11 predicted proteins | sample 200311 | NCBI WGS metagenome assembly AMWB02 (sample SAMN02737377, study PRJNA173069) | bioreactor metagenome | biome: anode biofilm in microbial fuel cells | place: USA: California | collected 2010-12-16 | reverse complement strand
AATCATACCCGATATCGTTACGGCCGGAATTGATACGGTGGCGCTCAGGATTCCCGCGCATCCTCTGTTCAGGCAAGTCCTGACGATGTGCGGAAAACCGATTGCCGCGCCGTCCGCGAATATGTTCGGCAGGATATCGCCGACAACGGCTGAAGATGTTCTTAAAGAACTTGACGGAAAAATCGGATACGTACTGGACGGAGGGCGGTGCCGCATCGGTATCGAGTCCACCGTCGTCAGGTTCGAAGATGATAAAATTATTATTCTCAGGCACGGTTTCGTGACGAAAGAGGATATTGAAAAAGTGACAGGAAAAGAAGTCACGGCGCTGAAAGGTAAAGCGTCAAAAATTTCCTCGCCCGGTATGCTGTTGTCTCATTACTCGCCTCACACTCCGCTTTATATCGCTGAGGATTTAGAGTATTTCAAGAACGTTAATGCAAATGCCGGAATAGTGGATTTCGGAGTTTATGGAGATTTAAAGGAAACCGCGCTTAATTTGTTTTCGGATTTAAGAATTGCCGATGAAAAGAATTTCAATTACCTTGTCACAAGACTCGTGGAAAACAAGGGACTTGGCAGGGCCATTAACGACAGGCTCGTGAAGGCTTCATCCGGCAGGGCGGTGGTTGAAAACGGGAGCGTTTTGTTCTCAAAAAAATAATTTTGCAAAATGAAAAAGATAATTTTGTTCCCGGTCGTTTTTCTCTTGTTGTCGTGCGCGGCATTCCCGCAGGACAACAATGAATTTATTTTCCTGTTCGATAATTCGGGCAGCATGTCCGGTTATTACAGGGAGCAGAGCAGCGCCTTCAAAACATTCTGCAAGGCATTGATTAAAAATTCGGTCAGGCAGCAGGATTATTCCGGAGTTTATCTTTTTACGAAATCGGATTCGAAACGCGGATTGACATCTCCGAAAGAAATATTCAACGGAACGGGCAAGGAATTAATACCCGAGCAAATAACCCAGAAGATGGTGATGATGAGGGCGAATGACGGCGGATTCGGCACGACCGACCTGATGGAGGCTCTCGACAAGGCAATCGCTAAAATGAAAGGAGAGACTGCTGTAATTTGGCTCTTGACCGATAACATTAACGATAACAGCGGCAGCGGAGATTCCTCTTATTTCAACACGCTTGAATTTTATAAGAAACTTCGGGGCGATGATAATTTCAGAAAAATTCTTCTTTTCCCGATACCCGAAAAAGTTGTCGAGGCGGGCTGGGAGTCCAACGGTTACGTGGTTTACGGAATTGTTTATTCGAAAAAAGTCCTCCCGCAAACTTCGCTTGATTATTACGACGCTGTAATCCGCAACATAGGCATAAAACAGAAAGCAATAACGCTTAAACCGCTGGACGTCGGAACTATAGTGCTTGTGCCGAAAGTTACACAGTCGAAAATAACCCCGATGAAACTTTTCTACGACGGAAAACTTCTCAGAGGTTTCGATTTCGAGGAAGGCGAAAAAATCAAGGAAACCTTCAGCGACTTGACACTTAAGTCAAATCTCTTTCCCCATACAATTAAAAGCGCCAAACTCGATGTTCATCTTGAAAACTTCAAGTCGTCCGATTATTCGGTCAAGACTCTCGGCTCTCAGACAATAACACCTTCGACGGTCAGCAATGTATCTCCCGAGGGCGAGGTGAAGGGGTTTACGGTTATCTTCGACATGCCTGAAATATCTCCTAAATTTTCGTTCAACACTATTTTCAAGGAGGACTTTTCCGTCGGCGGAAATCTTGTCCTCGAAGTAACTAACGTGGATATTGCCCTCGACGATAATTACATGAACAGTTTTAAAACGCTTTTCGCGCTTCAGACCGTGCCGGAAATTTTTAAACCCGTGCTCAAGGATAAGAAAATTGTTACATACATACCGCTTGAAATACGAATCAAATACGGCGCGTGGAGGCTGTTTGTTCTCATCGGGCTGTTCGCCGTATTGCTTGTCATCGTTGCGGTTCCGGCATATCTGTTCATGCGGAAAAAAGTTTTTAATGTTTCGGTGGATAATAACGATGAGTCGGTTTTTCTTAATTCTCTTTCGTCGTATGAATTATACTCGTCTGATTCTCAGAATCTCGGTCGTTTGAAAAAATCATTAAGCGGCGCGCTTACATTTACATTCTCAAAATTTACTACAACGGGAAACAAAACGGTCACACTGATCGAAGGCATTCCTTTAAACGTAGAAATAGAAGAGGAGGGTTATAAGAAGAATTCTTATACTATTCTATTAAAAAAACCCGAAACGATAACTGAAACTTCGGATTTGTCAAAATATCATTAAGCCGGTTTCAATAAGAACGGCTGCGTGGATTTGCGTATTTGCCTGTATCACGGCATTCGCGGGATTTGCTCATTCCCAGAATGACCCGAATTACAAGCAGCAAAAATTTAAATTTGTATTTACGGATACTCTTATTTCTACCGGCGATAAGTTCATAATCCAGAATTCGGAAACTCTAATCGTTGACAACGTAACGCTGGCGCGGTATTCCGACTATGACTTCAACTACAGAACAGGCGACATAACCTTTTCAAAAGGAATATTCAAAAAGTATTCTCTGGATACACTCCGTATTTATGATATGATTGTCCGTTACGACATTTTCCCGTATTCGCTCAGGGAAGAATATTCCATCTTCGACTTGAAGATGGAACGCGACACTCTTACGGGCGATACACTTCAAATTGCGACGAGGTCGTCCGACCTTCTCGAAAATCTTTTTGAGGGAACAGACCTGCAGAAGTCGGGCAGCCTCTTCCGCGGTTTTACACTCGGAACGAACAGGGACCTGACGCTGAATTCGGGGTTCAAACTGCAATTGAACGGACGGCTTTCGAAAGACATCGAAATTACGGCCGCTCTCACGGACGAAAAAACACCCCTGCAGCCCGAAGGAAATACTCAAAAACTGCAAGAACTTGATAAGGTCTTCATAGAACTCAAAGGAAACAACCTCGCGGCGACTATCGGAGACATCGATGTTAATCTTTCTTCTTCCGAATTTCTGAATTTCAAAAGAAAAATTCAGGGCGCGAAGGGTTACGGCGAAATTGGAGACGGCAATTTCATGCTCACAGGCGCGGTATCTCGAGGCAAATACAACTCAAACAGTTTTAACGGCGCGGACGGAGTGCAGGGTCCGTACAGGCTTACGGGACTTTACAACGAAATTAATATCGTCGTGCTTTCGGGTTCGGAAAAAGTCTTTGTCGACGGGGTCCAGATGACGCGCGGCGAACAGGCTGATTATATAATCGATTACGGACTCGGACAGATTACATTTACTAACAAAAGACTCATTACAAATTCTTCGAGAATAATAATCGATTTCGAATATTCGGACAGGAAATACAGCAGGACTCTTATTGTAGCCAACAGCGGATACAGGTTCTTCGAAAAGAAACTGCTCGTAAATATTTCATACCTGAACGAAACCGATAATGAAGACAAGACAATAGATTTCACTCTGTCCGACTCGGACAGGGTCGCTCTGCAAAATGCGGGAGCGGACAGGTTTAAAGCAACGCGTACAGGCATAAGTTATGTCGGAAGGGATTCGCTTAACAGAGCCCTCGGTTCTTACGTCAAAGTTGATACTCTCATCAACGGATCGAATTATACTTTCTATAGGTTCAGTCCCGGTAATGACAGCGCGCTTTATCAGGTCTCTTTCTCTTATGTCGGCCAGGGAAGGGGAGACTATAACAGCGTCAGCACATATCAGTATAATTTCGCCGGTATCGGTCAGGGGAGTTACGCGCCTGTGATTTTTCTTCCTGTCCCGACATCATATCAGATTGCGGGAATAAGCCTTGATTATTCTTCCGGCAGGGACAGGGGCTTTTATCTGAAGATGGAATCAGCGGTATCGATTTACAATCAGAACAAATTCTCTCTCTCGGATGTAAAGAAAACCGGTCCTGCTCTCAACGGAGAAGCGGGTTTCAGAAAAACAGATTTTAAACTGCTTGGAATAAATTTCAACAGCGTTTCTCTCTCTTACAAGGAACGGTACATTGACAGGAAATTCGTTACTCTTGACCGCATAAACTCTGCCGAATTCAACAGAAATTTTGACCTGTCGGATACAACTTCCGCTTCGGAAAATTACAGGGACGGAAGCCTGATTATTGCGCCGGGAAAACTAATAAGCCTTCAGGGAAATTTCGCCCAACTTCTTCGGGGTGATTTTTTCAACTCAACGAGATTTTCAGGACAGTTCGGTTTCAATTCGCAGGAATCGCCTGGTTTCAATAGAAACCTGCCTACCGCGAAATACTCGGCGGAAAATATTAAGAGCAGCAATGAAAATTATAAGACCAGTGGGAAATGGTTCAAGCAAAGCGCGTTTCTCGGTTACAAGAAATATTTCGGAGAAGAAACAAAACAAAAGTATGTCGAACTGTCGGCGTCGATGAATAATGAAGACAGGAAATCGTCGCTTCAGACTTTGTATAAAGACAGTCTTCTTTCGGAGAGTTTCGCATTTCTTGAAGTCATACCTAAATTGTCTTTGAATAATGTTGCGAACTTCACCTTCTTTACCGAACTCAATTACAGAAAAGACGATTCGCCTTACCGCGGAGAAATCATAAACATGTCGAATTCATTCACGCAAAGATACGGGCTTGTTTATTCAGGCACGGGCTGGTTCAGCGCAGATGCGGACGTCGCAATCAGGAAAAGAAATTACTCGGAATATTTCCAGTCGTCCGAGGACCAGAGCAATAAATCCGTTCTCGTGAATTCGAGGATGAGATTCTCTCCTCTTAACGGCGCCGTTCTTGCTGACGCGCTGTATTCGGTTACAAGCGAAAGAACCGCTATCGTGCAGAAGTTATTCGTTCTCGTGCCTGTCGGACAGGGAAACTACATTTATCTCGGCGACCTGAACCTCAACGGATTGCAGGATGAAAATGAATTCCAGTTAACTAACTACGACGGTAATTACATTAAACTTAATATTCCGACTGACAGGTATTTCCCGACGGTTGATTTGAAAACGTCTCTCCGTTTCACGCTGAAACCCTCGAGGTATTTCTATTCGACTTCAGACAATGTAATCGCGGCAATATATAACAATCTATCGACAGAAACATATCTTCGCATAGACGAAAAAAGCAAGGATCCGAACACGGACAATATTTATTACCTTCATACCGGAACTTTCCTTAATGATTCGAATACCATTGCGGGAACGCAATTATTCCAGCAGGATGTGTTTCTCTTCGAAAACAATCCCGAATATTCTCTTCGCCTTCGGTTTATTCAGACGAGAACTATGAATCAGTACAGTTCGGGTAACGAAAAAAACCTTAACATTCAGCGTTCCGTCAGGCTAAGGCTCGGACTTACGAAAGACATCACGACTCAGGTTGAATATGTTAGCAAGAATGACAGGAATAACGCGCCCGCGAATTCCGTTAGAAACAGAAACATATCATCGTATAACATAAATACCGATATGGCTTACAGACCAATACCGAGCATAGAAAGCGGATTCCAACTGAACTTTTCCAAAGCGGATGATTTTTATCCCGTTAAGCAGACACAGGCAAGTATTAACCAGCAGATACTTCGGTTTGTATATTCGTTTGTTTCGTCGGGTAGAATCCGGCTTGAAATCGAAAGGGATGAGGTCATACTAAATCTTCCAGAAACAAATTTTCCGTATGAACTTACAAGCGGCCGCCCGTCGGGAAAAAGTTATTACTGGCGCGCGTCATTCGACTACAGCATAAGCAAGAACATTCAGGCATCAATGAATTACGACGGCAGGTCTGAAGGAAAAAAGCAGGTTATACACACAGGAAGGGCGCAAATAACAGCGTTCTTTTGATAATAAATTGTCATCCCGGCGAAGGCCGGGATCCATTTTCACCGGTTACTACGCTCCAGCGAAGTAACCACGCAAGATTCAATTTAATTACCACACTCCGGTATACTAATCAGTAATGTGGTATAGCTGACCTTCAGTCAGCGAGTCAGGTAAAATACCTGACTCCACAAAAGATTATATTCGATTTATAATTTTTCTTTTGTCAATCGCGTCCGTTACCTTGCCGTATATGAGCAATGCAATCGCTGCTGTCAGGCCGATGCCGGCGAAGTAAAACCAAATGTAGTACGCTTTGTCGTATGCGTGCACGAGCATGTCGGGAGCCAGAGTTGAAGGATCCGGACAGTATGCTGTAAGCAAGTATCCCGAAATTCCGAATCCGAGAAGCGACGAAAGAAAAGTATGCAGGTGCGAAAACCCGAGATACATACCTTCCTCGCCCTTAGGAGCCTGCAGTGAGAAGAACTCGAGATATCGCGGAGATATAAAACATTCCGCCAATCCCTGAAATATAATTCCCGTAATAAGCATTACCGAAATCGGATGCGCCGTAAACAATCCGAAAAACTGTACCGACGTTCCTGTGTAATATTCCAGAACCTTGCTCGACGCCATGCATAAAGCCGAGACCGGCATCAGGAACATTCCCACGCTCATAGAATAAATCGCGCGTACCTTTTTCATAAGATGTGTTATCAGATAAACTGAAATTACAACAACAAACGGATTTACGTTCGCTATCCATTCGGGCGACGCCGACTTTCCGACTGTACGAAGAATATATTTCGGCATTGTGGCATACAACTGCTGCTGAATTATCCAGAATCCCGTTACTATAAGTATGAGCACGATGAGCCTTCTGTTGGTGACGATTTTCAGGAAACCCTTCCACACTTCCCCGATTTTCTTTCCGCCGGTAACTGTGTCGACGTTTTTATACAGGAAAAAAACAATAATCAGCGCTGTGAATGTCATCAGCGCGGAATACAGATTTATATATTCTACTCCGAGTTCTATTCTCAATGGATATGCGAAGGTCTTTCCGAGAAACGCGCCGATATTCACCATGCCGTAGAAGATTGAATATCCTTTTGCCCTTGTTGCTTCGGTTGTCGTTTTCGCGATGGTTCCGGTGATAATTGATTTTATGAACGAACCGCCGAACATTACTATAGCAAGCGCGGGAATTACAGTCGCTTTGTAAGGCAAAACGCCCAGTGCGAAATAACCTATCGTCAGAAGCGAGAATGAAAGAATTATGCCTTTTCTGAACCCTATCTTGTCGGCATACGCCCCGGTAAAAGGAGGAAGAAAATAAAGCCCCGCCGAGAACACGCCGCTTATCCACGCCGCCCAGATATCGTCGAATCCGACGACTGTAGTCAGGTATAATGTAACCGCGATGAAGAAGCCGTAGTACGCGGCTCTCTCGAATAACTCAACTGTGTTAGCTGTCCAGAACGCTCCGGAATATTTTTTGCTCATAATCAGATAACTTATCGTATAAAATAGCCAAAAAATTAGTCATATTTGAGCTTTTTTGGTTTCCGAATATTTTTTTATAAGATATTTTGTTTTAACCGAATTGTATATATTTAATTACTATTTATTAATTAATTCTACTTTGTTTATGAAGTACAAATCTACCATTTTACTGCTGACGCTTGCTATGGCCTTCTCTCTCTCCGGTTTACTGAAGGCTCAGATAAGCGTGCAGGGAACACCTTACAGCAGTAAAGCACAGAATTTGAACGAGGTTCAGCTGTACAGAATGTCTTCATTCGATGTTGAAAAAATGAAACGTGAAGATGTTTTCGAATCTCAGTTCAAGGATATTCCGCCGAGATTCGGCAAGGATTTCAACGTGAATATCGGATATACAAATTCAGGGACATTTGATGTTATGCCTGACGGTACTAAGATTTGGAGAGTCTCGATAAAATCTCCAGGCGCAATATCTATAAATCTTATATTCAATAAGTTCTATCTGCCTAAAGGAACTACAATGTTCGTCTATAATACGGACAAAAGCCATGTTCTGGGGGCATTCACGGATTTAAACAATAATGACAACAGGTTGTTTTCAACCGCTCCGGTTAAAGGCGATGAAATTGTAATTGAATTCAATTCACCGGCTTATGTTACCGAGTCGCCCGAAATTAACGTCTCAAAAGTTATTCACGGATACAAGAACATTTTCAATATTTTAAGGCAGAAGGATTACGGCGGTTCAGGCGCCTGCAACCGCAATATTATCTGCCCCGAAGGCGATCCCTACCGCGACCAGATTCGCGCGGCTGTGATGCTCCTGACATCTTCTAACACGAGAATCTGTTCCGGCTCGATGATTAATAATACAAGGTTTGACGGAACACCGTTTATGCTTACTGCAAATCACTGCTGGGATTCTTCTCAGCCGACATGGATAATAATGTTCAAGTATGAAGCGCCGACATGCCCCAATCCGGGAGGCGACGGACCGCTTACATATACGATATCGGGAACAACACTTTGCGCGAAAAACTCGGCTTCGGATTTCTGTCTGGTCAAACTTTCGAGCAAACCTCCTGTAAACTACAACGCTTACTATGCAGGATGGAACCATTCGAACGTTCCTCCGACCAACGGTATATGCATACATCATCCCGACTGCGACGTAAAGAAAATATCTTTCATTAATACTCCTTTTACTCCGACTTCGTACAATAATCCGGCTGTGCCGGGCGACAGTTCTCACTGGCATGTTGTATGGGCTCAGATTGCAAGCACGGGACTTACACCGGTAACGGAACCCGGCTCATCAGGTTCGCCGGTGTACAACCAGTGGAACCAGATTGTCGGGCAGCTTCACGGCGGACCTTCTTCCTGCTCGGCATCGGATAAATCGGACTATTACGGAAAATTCGATCGCTCATGGACCGGAGCGGGTTCATCCGCAACCAGACTGAAGGACTGGCTTGACTCTGCAAATACCGGCGTGATGTTCATCGGCGGCTATGACCCGAATTCGGGACCGCTCAGTACTTATAACCTTCAGACGCCTGCTGCCGGTATAACAATTACTACTATTGCAGGATCGACAACAACATCTACATTCAACTGGGATACGGCAAGTATGTCTGCCACATATAAATGGATTTTCGGATCATCGCTGCCGACAAGACTTCTGGCTGTGCCTGTAACTGTAAGACCGTGGACAGTAACTCTCGGACAGCTCGACAGTTATCTCGCAAGCATAGGAGTCGCTCAGGGCAACTCGATCAGCGGCAGCTGGGACGTGTGGGCGTTCAGAAACAATCTGCCTGCGAACGATTCACTGAAAGCGGCTAACGGACCGAGGACAATTACTTTTACAAGGTATAAACCCGTTCTTTCTGCTTTCAACCTCGTTTCGCCTTCAAGCGGTTCGAGGGTTGTTTCTATGGCAGGAAGCACCGCTCCTGTGGTGTTTAACTGGACAAAGACCGCTCCCGGCACGGTGTATAAGTTCTTTTATGCTTCGCCGGACTTCAGCAGTCAGTCCAACATTAAAATAAGACTTACTGCCGATAACAGCGGATTCGACAGTACAATCACCAGAACGAGCGGCAATATCGACTCTATTCTGGCTTCGATGGGTCTCGCCGCGGGTGATTCCACGGTAGGCCAGTGGAGAGTCTATGGCTACAGCGGAACGGATTCTCTCGCTTCTACTCAGACAAATGCGATAACATTCAAGAGAGCTCCGTTAGGCAACATTACAATCGGAACCGGAACAACTTCGTGTTCTTATCCTTACTATACACTCTATGAGGATGCCAGAACACAGATGTTGTACAGAAGCAGCGAAATAATCGCGGCAGGAGGCAACGGCAACCTGATTACAAGAATCGGTTTCAACGTACTCAGCGTCGGCGCTCCTGTTATGAACGGATTTACAGTAAGAATGCAGAATTACAGCGGCTCGGATATTACCGGCTGGGTAACGTCAGGAAACTGGGTGACTGTGTATGCGCCTGCTTCTCCATACGCGCCCACATCGACGGGCTGGCAGTATATCGATCTATCCACGCCTTTCCCGTACAGTATCAGCAGCAACCTGCTTATTGAAATCTGTTACCACAACACTTCGTGGACATCGAATTCTACGGTCGCAGGAACCACTGTTTCCGGAAACACCGTTTACCATCATCACCTTGATAACACTATCGGATGCACGATGACGGGCTCAAGTTCCGTAACGGCAAGACCAAACATTTCCCTCACAATGAACCTTGCAACCGGTCTCGGAAATCATAACGGATTGTATCCGCGCTCTTTTGAACTTGCGCAGAACTATCCGAATCCGTTTAATCCGGTAACAAAGATTAACTTCGCTATACCTCATCAGGCGCATGTAACGTTGAAGATTTATGACATGCTCGGCAGGGAAGTGAAGACATTGATTAACGAGAACAAAGGCGCGGGATTTTTTACGGTTGATTTCGACGCCTCCGAATTCGCAAGCGGAGTTTATTTCTATAAACTCGAAGCGGGCGAATTCATGGATATAAAGAAAATGATACTCGTGAAGTAAAAAACAGTTATTTCGAATATAAAAGGGCTGCCTTCAGGCAGCCCTTTGTATTTACAGTAAATATGAATGTAAGTCGTATGTCGCTCAAGCTCGATCTACAATGTTTTTAAGAAATTACTTGGCTCTGATTGTAAATTGCTAAATTTTAGTTGCTAATTGAATCAGTTCTCTTGTGCGGTCAGAGCCTGTCCCGAGACCTCGGGATATTCACCTGACCGGCAGACCGAAGGCCCGCCTGTAACGAAACATCAATCTCTCGAGTGCGGTCAGGTATTTACCTGACCGGCAGGCCGGAGGCCTGCAATTAATAATAATGATTGATTTTAGACTGTAGTAATTGTCTCATATTTGCTAATATTAGCAGGAGGAAAACAATAAAAAGAAATGGGACTCAGGGGAAGAAGCCTTTTTGAAAATCAAGGTATTGTGTCATTTGTTACTACTACAGTAATGCACTTCCAGAATGTTTTTTCTATAAGTGAAAGTTATTACGAGATTCTTGTCAACTCCCTGAAATTTGTTCTACGGAAATACGATTCTGCTTTAATCGCATATGTGCTTATGCCAAACCACATTCATCTGATTCTTTCTATAGCATCTACCAAGATATTATCCTCATTAATGAGAGATTTTAAAAGACATACATCAGTTAAGATAAGAGATCAACTTATTTTAGACGAACGATTTGAGCTGATTGAGAGATTTAAGTATTATTCCAGATATGATGCAAAATCAGGATTTAAATTTTGGCAGGAAAGATTCGACGATTTTATTTTGTATAATGAAAAAACACTGGAGATAAAAATTAATTATATTCATAATAATCCGGTAATAAAAGGACTGGTGAAAAATCCGGAAGACTGGAAATACTCAAGTTATAGGAATTATTTTCATTCTGACGACAGCGTAATTGAAATAAGTTGTGTTTGACAAACCCGGGGTATAGTTATTGACACCCATGCTTCGCATGGCTGTGCGTCAGGTGAATACCTGACGCCACAGAAGAGATATCGCCTTACTGCCCGAAGGTCTGCACTGGACGAAACGTTTTTCAAATGCTTGAAGCATATGACCTTACACCCATGCTCCGCATGGCTGTGCGTCAGGTGAATACCTGACGCCACAAACTATTAATTGTTAACTGTTAGATGTTAAATGTTAATTGTTAATTGATGCCGTATCCGCTCTTCTGACCTTTCTGAGTCGCGGGAATACCGTCCTTCATCCATTCGGGCATCGGTTCCCCCTTAAGCAAGTGGTCGAAGAACTGCTTCATTCGTATCGACACATCAACCCGGTTCGGCCATTTCACGAGATTGTGCTCTTCGCCGTTGTAATTCAGGAACCAGACTTTTCTGTCAAGCCGTCTCAGCGAAACGAAAAACTCTACGCTCTGATGCCACGGCACCGCTCCGTCTCCGTCGTTCGCCATGATTAGAAGAGGCGTCGTTATCTTATCCGCTTTGAATAGCGGGGAGTTCTCCACGTACAAGTCGAATTTTTCCCATAGCGTTCCGCCGATTCTGCTCTGCTCTCTTTCGTACTGGAATATCCTGTTAACCCCCGATTCGAGTCTGATTCCACCGTATGCGCTTGTCATGTTCGACACAGGCGCTCCGCACATAGCCGCCTTAAAGAAATCCGTGTTTGCAATCAGATAAGCAACCTGATATCCGCCCCAACTCTGTCCCTGTATTCCAATGTTGTCCCTGTCGATGTATGAATAATTGTCCGCAAGATACCGGCAGCCGCTTACTATACAATTGTATGCGCTCCTGCCGGGATAACCTATGTCATAATAAATGTCGGGTACGAATACGAAGTAACCGTTGCTGACGTACAGGGGAATATTTAGTGCAGGCCGGCTGGGTGCAGGCAAGAAATACACGTTGAACCTGTCCGTGTTCCGTTCGTAGAAATATGAAACCATCGGATACTTTTTCGAGGGATCAAAGTTCTCCGGTTTGTAAAGCAGTCCCTTATTTTCTCTGCCGTCAAGGCCTTTCCAGTTGACGATTTCAACCGAACCCCACAGGTAGTTTTTTTGCTGCGGGTTTGCTTCAGTTAGTTTCTTTATGTTCCCGAATGTTACGTCTGAAGTCCAGAGGTCGGGAAATTCTGTAAATGAAGATTTCTGAAATAAAATCCTGCGGCTGTCCCGCGCTTTGAACAGCGAAACGAATTTGTTGTCAAGCGTTATCAGTTTATTTATTTCCTGTCTGCTTAAGATATAATCGCAGTAACCTTCTTGCCAGTTTGTCTCGTTTGTGGTCTTGATGAAAAATTTCTCGTCAGGTGAAATGTTTAAAGAATCCTTGTTAACGTTCTGGTACCTGTAAACCGTGTTCTCCTCGCGTCCCTTTGTCAGTCTGACCGGCGCGTATTCGTTTACAGGGCTGACTTTCCAGATATCGAACCTGTCGTACAGCAGAACATCGCTGTCATTTGTAGTCCAGACCGCAATCCCGTACGGCTCGGGAATGTTAGGCACGTCATTTTCTTCGTCGTATATCTTTGCCGGTATGTCTTTTGAGATTGATAAAGACACGCCTTTTTCATTTGAGTAAACGTGCCAGGAACTGTCCGCGTTGTCAAACCAGTGGATGTACTTTCCGGTCGGCGATATTCCGTATCCGTACTGAACTCCTTCCGCTAAGAGTTCTTTTTTCCCGGTCTTGTAATTCAGAGTATAAATGTCAACCTGGTCAGGCTGAATCCACGATGATGAACGCTTATACGGGTTCTGGTCTATCGCGAGGTAATTATCGCTCTTTCCGTTGAACGACGCGCGCACTGACTCAAACTGCTCCGAACCTAATTGGTAGAGCCCCTGCGTTTCAGTGTCATACACGGCGGTATAATTTTGTTTTTTTGTTTTTTCCAGATCGTGTAATTGCTGCGTCTGAAGGAACGGGTCCTGCCAGCTCCAGACGTCCAGTTTGAACTTTTCTTCGTCAATCAGTGTGTCTTTCGGTTCGGGCATTATTTTTGGAGCGGTTCCTAAATAAAGTTTTTCCCCGTCCGATGAAAATTTCAAATCGCAGTATGGACTTACTTCCCAGCCCTGCGGAATCTGCGCGTTCGTCGTATCGGCGACAAGTCTAATCTTTGAACCGTCCGAGTAATATAATCCGTATCTTTTAACTTTTGATGTATCCTGTGAATGAATGAACGCTATGTGCCGTCCCGACTCGTCTATTTCCAAATTGCTCCCGTAGCCTTTCTTTGAAAATATCATCTCCGTTTTTTCCGTTTCAACATCAACAATATAAACCTGCGCCGTATCCGTTTTTCCTTTTTTCAAAGCAATGAAACCGAAATACTTGCCGTTCTTTGAAAAATCATATTCAATTACGTTGTTGAAAACCGTGGATTTCTTCGTAACGGGGTCAAGTAGTGTAAGGTCGAATACTTCGGTTTCGCTCTTTGAAAGCGTATCCTTTCTCTTCTTATCGATTTCCGTCAGATATGCGGCGCGGGAAAATGTATTGGGGCTTACCTTGAAAGATTTTAAATTCGGAATCCTGAATACGCTGTCTTTATCCGACAAATTCTCTTTTAAGAGCGCGTAACCCAATTGGTCTTTTGGAAAACTTTCTTTTTTCTTCTTTTCGAACTTGTATTTTCTTGTCGTATCTTCGGACACCTTTATCCTGAACGCGGCGAAATCGCCGTTTGGCGATATCTGACAGTCGGCTCCGCGAGGTATTGTAATTTTACTCTCGTTGTCCGGATTTTGTATGAAGAGAATGCCGTCGCCCTTCTGTGGATTAATCTCGTATGTAGTGAATTTTCCGTCAGATGAAACCTTTATGTTCTCAATTCGTTTCCAGAAATTATAAACACTGTGGTCAAGCGGCTGTTTCTCCGAATCGATTTGCGCTTGCGCTTGAGTGAATAGTAACGAAACTAAAATGCAGAATAATATTTTTTTCATAGTAATTTGATTGAATTTTTCAAAATATCTTATGTTTATTCAATTAACAATTCAATTGAACTCCGAATTCTTTAGACAAAAAGCGGTTAAAGGCGAACAAAAACGTGCTTTCCGTAGTTAAATAATTACTTAATTGAATTTATTGTTATTATTATGTTGATTAAATTATAAGATTGTATTAAATGGATACTGAAAATAAGGATAATATTAATAAGGACTTAAACGACGGGAGTGAATCGGCTAAACCCGTAAAAAAGCGGGGCAGAAAACCAGGAACTTCTAAAACCCCTAAAGTTAAGACAGTTCCGGAAAATCCTGTTGAAAAAGATATGATTCCTGAATTTAAACAGGATGAAGCGGAGAATATTCCCGAAGAGGAAAACGCGAAAATCGATTCCGTTTCACCCGCTGAAAATTCTCCCGAACAGGTGAAACCCGATGAGGAAGTTTTGCCCGTTGAGTATGGTGAAAATATAAAGAAGAACGAAGAGCCTTCGGAAACCCTTGAATCACAGGGAAGCGAAAACGAAGATGTACAATCGGAAAAAACCGAAGAACAACAGGACGCGGCACCCGTAAATACTGAAGACACCTCGATTACAGACGTAGAAGAAGAATCAATCCAGCCGGTTACCGAGAGCAATTATCAGGTTAGCCTCATTGACGAAAATGTGCTGCTCGTTAAAGTTTCTACAAGGCAATCCGTGCTCGTTGAATGTTCCGTAAAAGATAAATCCGCGGGCAAACCGTCCGAAGAAACCCAGTCAAATAAAATTTTCATTCATCCTCGTACAGATGATTTGAAACAGGAGGTAGAAGTACAGGTTACTATCGGCTCGCCCGAAAAACCGGAATCCGTGAATGCCGAAATTGTTCCTGCAGAGACGGAACCTGCCGTAGAAGAGATTAAGAAGGAAACGACGGAAATAAAAGATGAACAAAAACCTCAGACCGCGAAAGCCAGCAATTATCAGGTTACTCTTACGGATGAAAATATTTTAAGAATAAAAATCCCGACAAAAAAATCCGTTACTATCGAAAGCAGCGTAAAAGACAAAACCGATGATTCGGAATCCGAAGAAACCCAGTCGAACAGAATTTTCATACATCCGAAAGCAGGTACGGTAAGACGGGAAATCGAGATTTTCATTAAAATCGGAGTGGGTGAAACCGCGGTTTACAGTCAGGAAAGTAAGACTGTATCCGCCGAAAAAGAAGTAAAAAGGACGACAGGCGTAAAACTTACTCCCAATCCTATTGTTGCCGACCTTATTAATAAATTCCGCGAGCCTAAGGAAGAAGATACAATTATAAACGGAAACAGAACTCCCGAAGAAATACTCGAGGACAGGCTTGGGAAGAAAAACCCGTGGCGCTTATATCACAACCTTCTTCAAAGAAATATGATACGCGGCACCGTTTCAGCGAACGTACTCATAATTATCGCGGCGATAATAATTTTTTCGATTACTCCGAAGACGGTTAAAGAGGATGAGAACGGCGAGCAGAAAAGACTAATTGTAATGCAGGATCTCCCGGAAAACCTGAATCAGATGAACCAGAACGTCGATGACCCCAACAGACCGCCCGACCCGCCGACAGAAGACGGCACGACGGGCAGCGACGTCACGACGCCGAAGATAACCACGCCGAAGTTGAAAGCTCCGAGAATAACTGTGCCGAAAGTAAATACTTCGGTTGACACGAATATCGCTTCCCTTAACGGTGAACTGGATTCTCTGAGGAAGAAAAACATATCCGGTAATAACGGTAACTCTAAAGGCTCGGATACGGGCAAGGTCAATACATCTCTTATGCCTGATTCCCTGCTGAAAAATCTTACGGAGAACGAAGTCGGTCTTATCGGCAAATTTCCGCCAAACTGGAAACAGATTGATTCGCGAAGCATTAATATCAACCAGAAAGAATTCTCAGGCATAATTCTCGTTGACACGACGGCAAAGAAAAAAGAGGAAGCCCTGAATATGAGCATACAACTCGATTCGAAAGGCGATTACTGGAAACAGTTTCAGTTCAAGAACGTTTTCGCCGAGGATTCTCTGCGCACGATTTATTCGATAGACCCGAAAATAGAAGCAAAACTGACTTACTACAGATTCTATGTAGCGTCAAAATTGGAGAACGTTTTCATAGCCGCTTACGTCGAGCCGTCCGTGTTCGAAAAATACAAACCGGAAATTGAACAGGTCGTCAGGACAATAATTATCTCTAAACCGCAAAAAAAATGACGGCATCCTTTCGGATGCCGCCGTGCAATTCTTTTAATCGAATTCTATAATTCGCTTTCTGAAAAGAAGAATGCAACTTCCTTTATTCCGTTCTCCGCCGAGTCGGAACCGTGTACCGCGTTTTCCTGTTTCGATGAAGCGAAAAGTTTCCTTACCGTGCCCGCTTTGGCTTCGGCAGGGTCAGTTGCTCCGATAAGTTCCCTGTAATCCTTAACGGCGTTAGCTTTTTCGAGAGCGATTGTTATTACTGGTCCGGAGGTCATGAATTCAACCAGGTCATTATAAAATGGTCTTTCTTTGTGAATTTCATAAAATTTCTGCGCTTGTTTCGTCGATAATTGCAGCATCTTCATGCCGAGCATGTTGAACCCGGAGTCAAGTATCATCTGGATTATTTTTCCCTGTACTTTCTTCTTTACCGCATCAGGTTTGATAATGCAAAGTGTTCTTTCCAATTTATATCCTTTCTGTGTTTTATATATTTTTACTCGTCGTTTGAGATTGGAGGCAATGCAAGAGAATCGCGGACTTCGTGAGTCATCGAGCATTTTCTGTTGTTTAGTTTCTTGTTTATTAAATCCGTGACTGAAGGACAGGAACTGTTCGCGAGCATTCCCGTTATCGAGCATACCTGCGCTTCATCGACGTTTTCAGGCATCAGGAAATATTCAACAGGGAAGTCGAAGTTTTCGTCCGAGTAAAGGAGTTTCATGAACCGCCCCCATATAGGAGCCGCTGCCCTTCCTCCCTGCCCGTATGAGCCTCCGAACTTAACACGGGCGTCGTCGAATCCAAGCCAGCATCCCGCGACGAACTGAGGCGTATATCCGATGAACCAGGCGTCCGTGTAATTCTGTGATGTGCCTGTCTTTCCCGCCGCCGGACGGTTAAAGAACTGCCTTATTGACGAAGCTGTTCCTTCGTTGACAACTCCTTCCATCATATCCGACATAATGTATGCGGTCTCTTCGCTTAGTACTTCCCTCGTTTCGGGAACAACCTGCTCTATCAGGTTGCCGTTTCTGTCTTCAATTTTGGTTATCGCAATCGGCTCAACCCAGATTCCTTCATTCGCGAATGTTCCGAACGCGTTCGTCATTTCAAGAGGTGTAACTTCTCCGACGCCGAGCGCCAGTGAGAGAAAATTCGGAAGTTCGGAATTAATTCCCATCTTATGCGCGAGGTCAATGACTTTGTCAATCGGAGCCAATTCCATAGCCGTTCTCACGGCGACTACGTTAATCGATTTTTCGATGGCGTACCTCATCGACATCATTCCTCCCGTGCCTCCGCCTTTCGGCGTCCACATCCTTCCGCCCATGTTTACAGACAGCGGGTCATTCGAAATCATGAATCCCGGGGAATAACCGTTGTTTACCGCCACGGCATACACGAAGGGCTTGAATGAAGAACCGGGCTGCCGCTTCACCTGCGTAACGTGATTTAACCCGTATTTTGTTCTTGTCAGCGGATTAGCTCCGACCATCGCTTTAATCTCTCCGGTCTTCGGATTGATTACAACAAATCCGACCTGAACGGTAGTTGCAAGGCTCTTGACGGAATCTATTATCGCGGTGTTGTTCTTCATCGAATCGAAAATCTTTTTCTTGTCGTTGTCCGTAGGCGCTTTCCTGTACGCGTCGGATTGCTTTATGAATTTTTCAAGGTCGCTTTCGAGTATGTCCTTGTTATTTTTCCAGCTCCAGTATGAATTGAATGATTTTTGATATGACTTTAATTGTTCCTTTACTGCATCATCGGCGTGCTTCTGGAATCTCGTATCCAGCGATGTGTAAACTTTTAATCCGTCCCTGTACAGGTCGAACCCGTATTTTTCCGCTTTCTCCTGCATCAACTGCCTGACGTATTCCGTAAACTCGGGAGCGGAAGACTCATTGTTTATTTCCTGCTGGCTGTATGCGACGCGTACGGGACCATTCGCGATTGATTCCATGACTTCCTTTGTGATGTAATTCTCCTCGTACATTGCGTTCAGTACGAGAGCCCTCCTCTTCTTCGCGTTCTCGGGATACTCTATGGGATCGTAATTTGTCGGCGATTTCAAAAGCGAAACCAGCAAAGTGCATTCGTCAAGAGAAAGGTCTTTGCTCGTTTTGCTGAAATACGTATTCGCCGCGGCTTCGATTCCGTAAGCGCCTTTGCCGAAATATACCGTGTTTAGGTAATACGTGAGAATCTCTTCCTTCGTATATGTCCTTTCTATCTGTACCGCGGTCATCGCTTCGCGGAGTTTCCTGTTGAAAGTCATTTCCTTCCTGTTGAGGTACAGGTTGCCTGCAAGTTGCTGCGTGATTGTTGACGCGCCCTCTTTCTTGAGCCTGAAACTTAATAAGTTCTTTACCATCGCCTGAACGATACGCTGGACATCGACTCCCCAGTGACTGAAAAACTTCCTGTCTTCGGTCGCTACAAGAGCGTTTATCATGTCTTTCGGGATGTCCTTGTACGTTACCTTCGTGCGGTTCTTGAGGAAGAACTTGTCGATTAATTCACCGTCGTATGAATAAATCTTAGTCGCCTCTTCAATTTTCGGATTTTCGAGTTCGGACAGAGAAGGAAGCGACTGAGCGAGAAATACAAGGTATCCCGTAACCACGAAAAACACCGAGATTAATACAATCATAACGAAACCGAATGAAAACTTCTGCTTCGTGTTCCTCTTCGACATTTTTTTCCGGTAATTCCTGTCTCCGAAAAATTTATCGAGTTCCGCTTCCTTGTTATTTTTTGTTTTACCGAACATTCTACGCTTCAAACTCTTCAAGTACCGAATCAACGATTTTTTTACCGCTGAAATCGTAATATTGCTTCAATGTGAATTTATTTCCCGAAAATACACCGTAACTGAAACTCTTCATCCAGTCGCCGAGATTAATGTAACATCCATTTTCCCGCTTTATCATCAAAGGCTTGTGCCTGTGACCCATTACGACGAAATTAAAACCCTCTTCCACTTTCTTCAGCCCCGCGTCAAGCAGTCCGTCTTTCTGCGAATAATCCTTCTGTGAGGTGTATCCGCGGGATTTGGAGGATGTGTGTTTCGCGAGCCATAATCCTATGTCGGGATGCAGCAAAGAATACAGAAACTGCGATACGCGGTTCCTGAGAACGGCTTTCATTATCTTGTATCCTGTATCCTTGTAAGCCAGACCGTCGCCGTGATGAATATAAAATTTTTTCCCGTTAATTTCTCTCTCAATATGCCGGTGAAGAATCGGAACGCCGAATTCTTCCTCAAAATATTTACCCCGCCAGAAATCGTGATTTCCGGCGAGGTACGTAATCTTTGTTCCCGCTTCAACAAGGTCGTATATTGCGGAGAAAACCCTGTAATGACCCTTGGGAACGACCTGCCTGTATTCAATCCACGAATCGAAAAAATCGCCGTTGATTATTAATTCCTCCGCTTTCCTTGTTACAAGCAGTTTAAGAAAATCTATCAGAATATCTTCCTGCTCTTTTCCGTGCTCGTAATGAACCATGCCGAGATGCGCATCCGACAGGAAATAATATTCTCCGTTCATTAAAACTTATTTTACCTTTACGCTTACGGTGAAGTTCTTTGTCGCTATCTTGCAGATGCCTGAGTCGGTGCTGCAATAGCCGAACTTGACCGTTCCGGAAACAGAAATTGTCGTTCCGCTTTCAACGTTGCCGTTGACTTTAAAATTGTACTTAATCTGCGAACTGGTTAAATAGTCTCCGTCGCCGCCCGAATAATCCTGTACGCCCTGACCCGTTACGCCGTCGCCGGTAATGCTGACTTCGATAGGCGGTTCTTTGGGGATTTTTACTTTCGGACCGTGCTTGAACTTGATTATAAGCGTTCCGGTCGTGCCCGGTTTATAAGATTTCTTTGCAACTGTTACCTTTACCGTCGGAGTAGACTGAGCCGAAGCATCATTCTGCATCATTACGGCAAAAAATCCGATTACTAGAATTAATGCCAATACTCTGATTTTCATAAGAATATATTGTGTTTATTTAAAAAAAGTATCTTATTTCGTAACTGTAAATATAGATATTTTATACTTATAATTTAATACAAAAACCCGAATAACAACTATCATTTATACATTCTTTTAGCCGTTTTGTTTCACAAATTAATTCAAAATGTGAAATGCAAAATGCAAAAGTACATTTCAAAATAAAAAATGCCCGCTGTACGGGCATTTACAATTTACAATTTATAATT